>SAMEA3663054__coassemble_821_pt1 | contig 15641 bp, 15 predicted proteins | sample SAMEA3663054__metabat2_low_PE_005 | metagenome-assembled genome bin SAMEA3663054 (sample SAMEA3663054) | pig gut metagenome | biome: pig gut; feature: pig-associated habitat; material: faeces | place: France | collected 2012 | reverse complement strand
GGTATATGCCAAAGATGTTATTAAACATCGTCTGAACGGAAAGCCCCATTCATTGAATGAGTTACATCACTTAGACGCTCAAGGTATTATTTATTCCCGCGAAGATGAAACTGATTTGGAAATAGAATGCCCGCAAACTTCCAATGTTTTTCTGAATGGAAAGTTCGAAGTTCCTGATTATTTTTCTTCTATTCAGGATATCCTTCTTCATGAGTTTACTCCAAAGTTTCCTGAGAAGATAGAGAACCGTGAACTCTATGATGCCATTCGTAGTACGAACAGCGTTTGCATATCCATTCGTCGTGGTGATTTTATATCTAACAAGGAAATAGTAAATGATTTCTTCGTATGTGACCGGAATTATTTTGAGCATGCGATGGAAAAAGCCAAGCAGCTGATAGACCATCCTACTTTCATTTTCTTTTCAGACGATATTGACTGGGTGAAAAAGAATATCCCTGTTGATGTACCGGCTTATTATGAGAGCGGACTCGATCCTATTTGGGAGAAGATGCGGCTGATGTACAGTTGTAAGCATTTCATTATCAGCAACAGCACCTTCTCTTGGTGGGCACAGTTTTTAGGAAGCTGGAAAGATAAGGTCGTCATTTCACCCGACCGTTGGTGGAATAACCCCGATTGGCATTCCTATCTCCTAGCAGAAAGCTTTGTAAAAGTAAAATAAGCTTCTTGAGCTATAGGTATGAATTACGATAGTATAAGAATGTGTAGGGAGAGATTGAAAGAAATTGCCATTTTGAGAATCATGCTTATTCATGCGCTTTCCTGGTTAGACTACGTTCAATCACCATTAAGTTTGACCGTGAAGTATTGAGGCTGGTGCCCTTTTTAGTCTATACAGAAGGGCTCTCGCTTGTTTCTGGCTCCTTTTCTTGTTTTTTCTTTTATTAAATTCACTATTTGGCGTTTTGTTATTCAGTAAATTATTTTTTCTATATATTATGAAATCAATCAATATTTTTGTAGCAAGTCATAAGCCAACATTAAATAGGGGCGATCAGAATTTTAAACTATTACAAGTTGGCGCTTCTTTGCATCCCGATGTCCATATAGAGGACGCAATTAAAGACAATGAAAATAAAGACAACATATCATCCAAAAATAATATCTATTGTGAATTGACAGGTTTATATTATATTTGGAAATCTATCGAGAATGTTGATTATGTTGGCTTATGTCATTATAGGAGATATTTTGCAAAGAAAGATATAGTTACTAAACATCCTGAGAAATATATTTTATCTTCAGAGCAAATGGCAAACGATCTTCAAGATTACGATATTATTTTACCTGTTAAGTGTCGTAAGAATGGTACAAATAAAGGATTTTTTACAAATCCTGTGGATGTGCAGCAATTTTGTACATATCGTAATATAATACCAGCTATTAAAGATCTATATCCTGACTATGTAGATTCTTATTACGAAGAGTTTTTTAGAAATGAGATGTCTTATGGTAATATGATGGTTTGTAGCAAAACATTATGTAATGATTATTGCAAGTTCCTTTTTGATATTTTGTTTAATTCAGAGAAAAGATGGCTGAATTCTGGTATAGACGTCGCACCACGTGAAATGGGTTATATATCAGAATATCTATTAAATACATGGGTACGGAAAAATAAATTAAAAGTGAAATATTATCCAGTAATATTTATTGCTGATGTTAACAAATTAGGATTTAAAGTTCACAACATACTTCAAAAATTAGGTCTTAATAATATAATTGGACCATATCTAGATATAATTTATCGTAAGTACATAACTCATAAGGATTATTAGTTGAAAATGTCACAAACAAATAAAATATCTATCATTGTTCCTATCTATAACGTCGAGTCTTATCTTAGTAGATGCATAGACAGTCTGTTGCAACAAGACTATGCTAACATTGAAATCATCCTTGTAGATGATGGCAGTCCAGATGATTGCGGACGTATCTGTGATGAGTACGCTCAGCGTGATGATCGCATTAAAGTCATTCATAAACAGAATGGTGGATTATCTTCTGCTCGTAATGCTGGACTTGATGTGATGACAGGAGATTGGGTGATGTGTGTGGACAGCGATGATTGGGTTGAACCCAATTACTGCTCATACGCATTGGATGATGCCCTTGAAATGGAGTCAGACATTGTCGTGTTCGGTTATAACGACTGCTATCCTACTCATACAGAACCACAGAAAATTGTGGCACGAGATATAAAGCTCACTCCTAAGCAGGCTATTGGTGAATTACATGGGGGTAAGATTCTTAGTTTTGCATGGAATAAAATTTATAAGGCCTCTCTTTTCGACGGCATTAGATATCCATTAGGAAGGCTTTATGAGGATATAGGTACAACTTATAAACTCTTTGCCAAGGCCAACTCCGTGGCTCTTACTACAGGTATAACTTACAATTATTTCAAAAGAGATGACAGTATACTCGGAAAGGCATTTTCTCCCAAAGCGGCCGTTGACTGGTTTGACTTAGATATGGAACGGTTAGCATTCATTCAGAGTAAATATCCGGACCTTGTCCCCTCTTTATGGCAATCTTATGGTAATGAGGTGCTTCGTTTTATCAAGACAATAGCCTCAGAATCTTCATTACAACCTAAGGCGAAAGAAATGGAATCTTTTTTGAAAGAACATCGTAAGGAACTAAAAGCTTCGGGCATAAAAGATGTTCAGTATGACATATTATGCTATTGCCCGAAAGTGTTCTATCTTTTGAGACGCATTAAACGGCTTATAAAAAAATAGTATAGGTCACTATAATAAGCAATGATAATATGTAGAAAAAACCATTCATTTTTTTATGAATAATAACAAGAACATCAATACGAATATCCTATTCTATACCCCCTTTCAAGTTTCAGAACGTCAGGGAGGCACAGAACGTGTGACGGCTAGGGTGAGTGAGGGCTTGAGAAAGTTGGGCTATAGATGTTACAGTGCTTTTAGTATCTCTGTAGACTCAAATTTGCCTTTGGTGGAGTTTGATGGAGTGGCAAATCTTTCAGAGGCTTCAGTATCAGAAGTATTGGTTCGTTGGGACATTGATATCGTCATTGTGCAAACCATGACACGAAAGCTAAAGCAGTTAAGTGAACTCGTTCAAATGTGCAACAAGAAAATTGTGATCGTGTCTGTTCTCCATTTCAATCCAGGTTTTGAAGAACAGCGGCTTTCTTACAAGACATTTATTGGAAGCCTCGCTGGAAAAGGGCGGATGTGTCAGATCTTTGGTTTTCTTTTGTACCCCATTTACAAAGCCGTATATCCCAGACGAAATAGAGAATTATACCGTACCGTTTATAAATATTCTGACCGTGTTGTTGTGCTGGCATCTTCTTTTATAGAAGAGTATGCCAATTATGCAGAACTCGGCAAAATAGATAAACTCATATCCATACCTAATCCATTGTCTTATGACAATTTCTTAGTTGAAGAAGAATTAGCTGAAAAAAAGCATCAGGTATTAATGGTATGCCGGCTCGATGAAGTCCAGAAAAGAGTGTCTTTGGCATTGAATGTTTGGAAAGAAATAGAGCAATCCTCCTCTTTTAGCGGATGGAAATTTAAAATAGTTGGAGATGGCACCGACAGGGATGCCTTGCAACAGTATGCTAAGAGCTTGGGCCTTCAAAGAGTGGAGTTTTGTGGTAATCAGGACCCCATTTCATATTACAAGGAAAGCATGTTGTTCCTAATGACTTCTCTTTATGAGGGTTGGGGAGTGACCTTAACCGAGGCTCAACAATTTGGATGTGTTCCTGTCGCATTTGATACTTATTCTTCATTGCATGATATCATCCAAAACGGAGAAAATGGACTGATTGTGCCAGAGACAGATATTAAGGAATATACCAATTCCTTGAAAGGGTTAATGAGTGATGAAGCTAAGTGGAGAATCTTTGCGCAGCGATCCATTATGACAAGTCATAGATTTGAACTGAGGAATATTGTTGGTCAATGGGATAATCTCATAGGCTCATTGCTGCCAAAATAATAAATTTTTTTTCGCGAAGATATAGGATGGTAATAGTTTTCTTTATATTTTATCTCATTTGTATGGCTTTGACACTGAAAAGCGATAATAAGTCTATAACGACTTTTTTGACTATGTCTTGCCTTGTGTTGGCTTTCATGGCCGGAACACGCTCAATCGAACGATGGGCTGACACTGGTGCCTATTATTATGATTTCTTATATCATACACCCTCTCTGCTCACCTATAGTTTGACAGACCATGCCGAATATTACCATGAAACAGGCTTCTACTTTCTCGGTGTTATTGTGAAAACATTCTCAAATAGTGGTATTCTCTATTTTTGTTTTGTAGCTTTGGTGAGTTTCTTCTTTATCAATAAGTCTCTCAGAGAGTTGTCAGTTTTTCCTCTTATAGGCTTATGTGTATATATTGCCCGATTCATGCTTGGCAGGAATTATATGCAAATCAGGGCAGGCGTGTCTTATGCGATCTTAATGTTGGGGATCAAATATATACAACGAAGGGATTGGAAAAGATATTTTCTAATAGTTTTTGTAGCTTACCTTTTTCATCACAGTGCTATTCTCGCAGTGCCGGTTTATTTTATTTGTGTTTTCCTAAAGCCTAAAACCTGGTATATTTATGCCGGAATTATTTTGGCTTTTCTCGTGGGTGCTTTCGGCCAAGGAGTCGTACATGGATTCATAGAGGATAATGCTACTGACATGGATGTAATTAAATATACGGAGCAGGGTGGAGAGACTGGTATGGTACAAAGTTTGGGAATGGCTAACCCGATGATTTATTATCAAACACTTATTTTGATATTATATACTAAATTAGAGAAGAGGTTAGCTCCTATAGATGACAACTATTATGTAATACGTTGGTGCTACCTTTTCTCTACAATGATGCTGACAGGCTTATGTACATACAAAGTGTTGTCAGGTAGAACTTCTACGATGTTTGCCACCTTAGAGTTCGTAATTATTCCATCGCTTGTATTCCTCTTTCATAAACGAAATAGGAGCTTGGCACTTTTTATAGTTGGAATTGTGCTTTCTGTTATCTTCTATATAAAATCATGATATACATCATATAGTATTATGCAGATAAATATTGTGCTGTGATCCACACCTTGGGAAAGGCTGACGAGAAATATCAGCGTGAGCTTAGTTCCTTGTGCCGCCAGACAGTGCCGCGGGAGAAAATCCTCGTTTACATCCCTGAAGGATATGAACTGTCTAAAGAAACCTGTGGCAGAGAAGTGTATATAGGTTCACCAAAGGGTATGATAGCTCAGCGCTCCCTGCCTTTTAAAGAAGTAGATACAGAATATATTCTATTTCTTGACGACGATGTAGAACTGCCGGCAAATGGTGTTGAACATCTTTTGCAGGTGATGAAAAGTGAGGGCGCTGATTGTATTATACCTCGTATATATAGGCATGACAAAGACAACTTTTTTCAGAAAATATTTGGCTACTTTCATAGCGGGCAATTTATTCATCATGACCGGAAATGGGATGTGAAAATAAGGAGAGACGGGGCTTTCTCATTCTATTCTGGTCAATGTGACGAGACCATGCCTACGCAGAGCGGAGCGGGGGCATGTTGTCTATGCCGGGTAGATGCTTATCAGGCCATTCATTTTGATGATGAGAGGTGGCTTGATAACTTTAGATTTTCTTCGGGCGAAGACCAACTTTTTTATTACAAGATGTTCATTCATGGTTTTAAACTGATGTCAGTTTATAATACTGGAATTGTACATTTGGATGCCCGTTCAGCTGGTAGACCAGATATATCCCTCAAACAACGCTATCAAAAGGCCATTGCCTTTATTATTTGGTGGCGTACGCAGTATGAGGTTAGGGGACGCGGAAAAATTCGTTGTGTTGCCGCATATGCATGGCGTGTGCTGATGGGCATGCTGTTCTGCCCTGTAGAGGCAGTTTATTATCATCATTCGAGATTTGTTCCGGACTTCTTCCGAGGCATATGGGATGGGTGGAGATATGTTCATTCTGACAATTATCGTCGTCTGCTTAAGTTTGATGCCTACCGAAAGGGTGCACAGGTTAGATAGGATGCATGTTGGGTCGTATTTAATAGATAGATTATCAATTTAATGAAAATTTTCATTGTTTGTGCCCGTCTGTGTCATGGCGGAGCAGAGAGAGTGGGAGTGACATTGGCCAATGGCTTGTGTAAAAAGGGACATGAGGTGACTGTTATGGCTGACTTATATGACCCACAGACTTATGCACTTGATGGTGGCGTAAAGGTGCTAAATCTGGTACCACAAACAAATAACAAACTAAAAAAGTGGGGAGGTGCCATCTTGAAGGTTCGCAAGGAACTGAAAAGAAATCATCCGGATGTGATTATCGGTATCATGCAATTGTGTTCTTTTGTAAGCAAAATGGCTGCCATGGGAACAGGTATACCAGTCATCATGACGGAGCATGACAGTTTTGAGCGGCCTCTATCAGCACCTCTTTCAAAGGTTGATTATTTTAAGAAGTTCTGGCTCAACAGAATTTATAAAGTAGTAACGGTTCTGACGGAGGCTGACAAACAAGTCATTGGTGGTCGATTAAAGCATGTTGTTGTAATGCCAAATCCTTTGGCATTGGAGCCATTGCAACAAGTACCATTGAAAAAGCATCTGATTTTGGCTGCTGGAAGGGTAGATGACTGGCATTATAAAGGTTTTGATGTGCTGATTAAGGCTTGGGCTAAGGTTCTGAAACTTATGCCAGAAAGTGATTGGATGTTATATATTGCTGGCGTATGGGAGAAAGAGGCTTCTTATAATTATTTGGTTCAGTTGGCTTCTGAACTCGATTGTGCTAATCAAATTAAATTTTTAGGTTTTAAGAATAATATAAAAGACTTCTATCAAGAAGCTTCCATTTTTGTTCTCAGTAGCCGGTATGAGGGCTTTGGCCTGGTGCTTATAGAGGCGATGAGCCAGGGGTGTGCTCCTATAGCATGTGACTATAAAGGCAGGCAAAAAGAAATATTGGGCTCAGAAGAAAATGGTATAACATGTGATCCTGATGATGTAGATAGCTTGGCAAGGGCTATTTTGCAAATAGTTAATAATGAAGATTTGCGAAGTAAAATACAGAAAAATGCTCTCATTCGAAGCAAGTTCTATAGTGTAGAGAGTGCTATAAAACGTTGGGAGGACTTGATTTCTCGATTAAATAAAAATTAACAATGAACCCTATCATTCCAATTATTTTTTCAAAACTGCGTTTAAGTTATTTGGCTTATAGAATTACCAAAGTGATATGCCCTTTAAAATCTGTGGATAAGTTTGTCAATTCCCAAGAAATATTAAACGACATTTCCCCAATTCTTAAAAATTCATGTATTTCTTCTGACACACATAAGATAGCACCTTCTCATGTTGATTTACAGATTATCATTCCTGTATATAATACAGAGAAATATTTGCAAGAGTGTCTGGATTCTGTGTTGAAGCAGAAGACTAATTACTCCTTTCACATTACAGTGATAGATGATGGCTCTACTGATGGGTGTTTAAAAATATTAGATAGATATGCAGACAATAATCTCTTAACCATCATTCATCAGAAAAACCGAGGATTATCTGGAGCGAGAAATAGAGGGCTAGAATGTTTGCTAGGTAAGTATCTAATGTTTTTAGACAGCGATGATTTTTTGCTGCCTGGTGCGATAGATGCTTTGATGGAGTTAGCAATTAAAAAAGATTATGATATTGTGCAGGGAGGATATTATATAATTAAGAATGGTAGAAAACACAGGGAAATCATACCATCACAAAATCATCTTTTAGGATATAGTTGTATGAAGGTTTACAAGAGTAGCCTGTGGCTGGCTATTAAATTTCCTGAAAAGTATTGGTATGAGGACACTGTATGCCATCTTATTGTTTATCCGAAAGCAAATCGCGTATATTCCATTCAAAGAGCTGTTTATGCCTATCGTAGTAATGCGAGTGGTATTTCATTGACTTCTATTGGGAAACCAAAGGTGGTGGATACTTTATGGATAACACTACAATTGCTAGAAGACCGTAAAAAATTAAATCTCCCTGAGAATGACGACTACTTCAGGTCTGTGATTGGCCAAATCAAAATGAATACACAAAGAATTTCTTCCTTGAAAAATAAAAAGGCAGACATGGCTAATTTCGAAATTTCAAAGCAAATTGTTAATCAGTATTGTGAACCCGGAATAGAACGATTGGGGAAGGATATTATTCTTCAGTCAATACTATCGAATGATTTTAATTCTTTTTATTGGGCTTGTATTTATGGATTATAAGATGGTTTCTGTTATAGTCCCTATCTACAATATAGAGACTTTCTTGCCTCATTTTCTTGATAGTTTATTGTCGCAGACATATTGTGACTTCGAAGGCATATTAATTGATGATGGAAGTACTGATAATTCGGGAGTAATTGCAGATGAATATGCGTTAAGGGATTCCAGATTAAAGGTATATCATCAGAGTAATGCTGGTGTTAGCACTGCAAGAAATAAGGGTATAGACTATTCAAGGGGGCGGTATCTGTATTTCGCAGATGGTGATGATACTATGCTTCCAAATTGCCTGGAAACATTCTATAGTAACATGGTTCCCAATGTTGATGCAGTAGTGGCAGGTTATGAACGTGTGAAGATGGACGGGTCAATTGCTTATAGAACGTCTGGAGATTTTAATCTAATGTTGCCTCCAAGATCCTTGTTATCATCTTTATATAAACCTCGTTATTTTTATGACTTCGGGATGACATGGATGATTTTTTATAAAAGCGATATAATTAAGAAAAATCACTTGCGATTTCAAGGTCTTTTGATTGAAGATGCTTTGTTCCTTGCCAATTATCTACTTTTATGTAAGCAAGATCTACATGTCGTATCAACTCCGGTTTATAGATATTTGGTAAATCGTCCTGGAAGTATTCAAAACTCAAGACCAGAAGTTGGCCTAGGAAAGAAATTGGTGTTAGGGTTTAAAAGCCGAGTTAGAATGTACGAGCTTTTTCTCGAATATAAGGTTCAGGGCGATGTTCTTCATCAGTCCATTATAGGCGTTCATTATTCTTTTGATTTGATGCAAGATTTTTTTATAAAAAATAATATGTTCAATGAATTGAAGCAAGAAAAGAAACTATATCATTCTGTAACAAACCGAAAGGAACGCTTTTGTTGGATTTTAAGAAAATTCGTTAAAAAGATATTTTTGCATTATTTTAAGTGATAGGATTATTCTGTTCTGAATTCTTTTGCCTTTTTTAATAGGGTTCTGGCGTGATGCTGACAAACTATACACTCACCTTGCTTTGGATGATTGTTGGCACGTTTGTTAGCTGTTTTTATATATCTAGCCTCTCGGCAAGTGGCCTCCTGCGTTGTTGGGTATGGTTTGTTCTTGGACATGGTTGCAGAATGTTTCCGCGTGAGATTTGCTTTTTTGCATTTTTATGTTTTATCTTTGCAAAGAACAAAAGGCATAGATTATGAGATATTTGGATCCCAGGGCTGATCTGACGTTTAAGCGAATCTTCGGTGAGCACGAGGATCTGGTCATCAGTCTGCTCAACGCTCTTCTCCCGTTGGATGAAGATCATCTGGTGAAGGAGGTGAAATATATTCCGATTGAGCTTGTTCCTGACACGCCTATGAAGAGATACAGTATAGTAGACGTGAGGTGCAAGGACATGGAGGGGCGGCAGTTTCTCGTTGAGATGCAGATGATCTGGTCTGACGAGTTTATGCTGCGCGTGCTTTTTAATGCATCGAGGGTTTATGTGCGACAGTTGGATAAGAATGAAAATTATGAGCTGTTGCAGCCTGTGTATTCTTTAAACTTGGTGAATGACGTCTTCGCTCCAGACTTGAAGGATTATTATCATCACTATGACATTGTGAATGTGGCCCACTCTGACAAGGTGGTAGAGGGTTTGCATTTGGTTTTCGTTGAGCTGCCTAAGTTTACGGCTCACAGTTTCTCGGAGAAGAAGATGCAGGTGCTCTGGTTGCGCTTCCTGACGGAGATGGGCAGCGTGCGCAAGGTGTCGGAGGAGTCTCTTGATAATCCTGAAGTGAAGAAGGCTGTGGATATTCTGGAAGAGTCTTCTTATTCTGAAGCCCAACTGGAAGGCTATGACTATTTCTGGGATATGGTGCGAACGGTGCGTACCTATTATCATAGTGCATGGAAGCACGGTTATGAGGAGGGTCGTGCAGAAGGCGTGCGGAAGTTGAGGCCGAGGGACGTGCAAAAGGCGTGCTGGAGGGTAAGTTAGCCGTAGCACGTAATTTAAAGGATGCAAGAATGGAACTGGGTGAAATTGCCAAATACACCGGTCTTTCGTTGGAAGAATTAGTGGGGATATAGAATATTCCTTCCTTTTGGTCTTGGCTAATGTAAAGGCGGGTGTGCGGACATTCGACCGAACATTCCAGTTAGGACGTGGTTCTTGGATGCTCGTCGCTTGAGGTCGGTCACAAAGGGCCGCACCTTGCATTTGGCGCTCCATATATAAGTAGTTGCTGTTAAAGCTCGCCGGTCGCTTGAACGAGTGCCCAAATTGATCCCAAATATATAGAAAAATAATTATTGTCTATTTTCAATAAGCCTCATAAGAAGGCTTTATTTCTTGAATCTTCGGAATGAGAATTGCGTATATAATACCTTCATTAGTAGCTAATGGGCCATGCATTGTAGCTCATGATTTGGTTGAAGTGATGACACAACATGGAAATGATTGCGAGGTGTTCTATTTTGATGAGAAAGGAACTCTTCATTTCCCTTGCCCTGTACATCATATCTCTATGAATGATAAAATCGATTTGGAGAGTTTTGATGTGGTTCATTCCCATGAGTTTCGTCCTAATTTATATGTTTTGTTTCATAAGGTTGCTGGGCCCAAGTATGTCTGCACATTACATAATTATCTTTTCAGGGACTATCGGTCTACGTACGGTTGGATGAAAGGTAAAGTATGGGCATGCTTGTTCCTCTTATCTATTGCGAGGCATGATTGTTGTGTGGCTCTGTCAAAAGATATGATGCGTTATTACGAACATTTCTTGCATAAAGAAAAACTTACTTATGCTTATAATACCCGAATGATAGACGATACATGTGGAGGCGTTGAGGATAGCGACATATACAAACGGATCGTTGATTTTAAGGGGGAAAATGGTAAGTTATTGGGAACGAACTGTAGAATATTAAAGAGAAAGAATCTGAATCTTGTCTTTAAGGCTATGACATTGTTGCCCAATAATTATAGATTTGTGATTGTTGGCGATGGCCCGGACAAGGAGTTAGTTGAACGGCAAGCTGTTGAAGCCGGAGTGAGCGATAGGGTGTTGTTTGCAGGCCGATGTGAGGATGCTTATAAGTTGTTGCCGTTGTACGATGTCTTTGTTATTCCGAGTGAGACTGAAGGCTTCCCGCTTTCGCTTCTGGAGGCTGCATATTTTGAGAGGAAATGTGTGTGCTCTGACTTGGAAATATTTAAGGAATGTTTTACAGAAGATGAAGTAAAAATATTTCGATTGTATGATTTCCGAGAGCTGGCCTTAAAGATTAAAGAGATTAGTGTAGATGCAAATATAGGCAAGCGACTAAGGAAAAAGTATGATGAGGCCTATTCTATGGATTGTTTCTATAAAAGGTATATGGAGATATATCAGCAAAAATAAGAACAAGCAGTTTGAAAATCAATTATATGGAACCATTTTCAGTATTGCTCTCTCTTTACTATAAGGAGAACAGTAACTTCCTTCGGCAGGCACTCGACAGTATATTCAGTCAAACAGTAAAGTCTGATGATGTTGTCCTCGTTGAAGATGGCATGTTGACGGATGAATTAGAGGCCACGGTAAAGGAATACGAGCACAAGTTTCCGGAGCTTCACGTAGTGCGCTTTGAGAAAAACCGAGGCTTAGGTCATGCGCTGAATGACGGCCTGAAACATTGTAAGCATGAGCTTGTTGCTCGGGCTGACACGGATGATGTTTGCAAACCTTGGCGCTTTGAGCGTCAGTTGGCTCTTTTTGCGCAACATCCTGATTATGATCTTTGTAGTTCTTGGATAGACGAGTTTATAACAGACATAGACCATGTTACTTCTATCAGGAAACTGCCTGAAGGTCCAGATGAGAATTATCGTTACGGAATGAAACGGTGCCCTGTTAATCATCCTGCGGTAATGTATAAGAAGAGTGCTGTAGAAGCTGTTGGAGGTTACCAGACAAAATATTTTCCTGAAGATTACTTCTTGTGGGTTAAGATGCTGATGAATGGCTGTAAGTTTTATAATATACAGGATAGTTTGGTCTGGTTTAGGTATGACCCTGATACGTATAAGCGAAGAGGTGGATGGAAGTATGCACACGATGAGGCTATTACTCAGTTGAATATTCACAAATTGGGATATACTTCTTTGGCGGTTATGATTGAGAATATTATTATCCGTTCTTGTGTGAGGCTGATACCTAACGAATTACGTGGGTTGGTGTACAAAAAGTTCTTGAGAAAGTAAATACAATTTCATTTTCTCACTTTGGCCAAACATGGCAAGGAAAGGTTCTGGCAGCTAATAATAATGATGTTCTTTCTGAGTATCTGGGTGATGGTAGAGGACTGCTGGGCGACGACCTTTCTGCGTTGGCAAAAGACATTGAAAGAGTTTATGCTGATGAGAAGCAGTGTGGGCAGATGGTTGAGAAGATGCAGCAATTTTTGACATCGGAATGTTCGGCAAAGAAGTATGCCGGGACTATCTGCCACGTCATTGAGGCTTGTTTTTGATGAAATGAGATCAGAAAATGAAAGATGATATAAGGGCCATAAAAGATTTTCTGCGTTTTTCATTATCTATTGACAGTGAATTGCCTGACTCAATAGATGAACTGAACTGGGAGCATCTTTATAAGTTTGCTCAGGAGCAGGCCATTGTGGGCGTGCTGTTTGAGGGCATAAAAAGGCTTACGGCTAGCGATCCCCATCCTGTTTCGCAGTTGCTGGCCAAATGGCTGATGGTGGATAATGCCATAGAGAGTCAGAACATACACATGAATGCGCGTGTGGAAGAGGTGGTAGGCTTGTTCAGACGCAATGGCTTTGACTGTTGCTTGCTGAAAGGACAAGGCAATGCACGGATGTATCCTAACCCTTTAAGCAGAACGCCGGGCGACATAGATCTCTGGGTGAGTGGTTGTCATCAGAAGGTTGTTGACTTCTGTAGGAGGCTTAATCCCCACACGGTTATCTCTTATCATCATGCCCAGCAGCCTTACAAGGATGTGGAACTGGAAATTCATTTCCATCCTAATTATGCAGGCAACTATTTCTACAACAAGCGGTTGCAGAAATATTTTGATCGGTGCAAAGCTGAAGAGATGGGCAATACAGCTTACCTGCCCAACGGTAGCATGGCAGTGCCTGTTCCTACGGATAGCTTCAACAGGATATTCCAACTTTCTCATATCATGAAGCATTTTTTGTATGAGGGCGTAGGCCTGAGGCAGGTGATAGATTACTATTATTTGTTGAAACGTGCTGTCAGTGACGAGCAGATAAAGAATGAAGCGATGTTGATGAAACAATTGAACCTATATAAGTTTGCTACTGCATTGATGTTCGTACTTCATGATTTCTTGGGACTGGAAGAAACATATCTCACTGTACCTCCATCAGAGAAGGAGGGCAGGATATTGTTGGATGCCATTTTGAAAGGAGGAAATTTCGGCAGGGCAGATAAGAATTTCAGTGTCAAGGGCAAAAGCCGTGCAGGATTATATCTGACCTATGTGAGGCGCTCGATGCAATTTGCCTTACATTATCCGGCAGAGGTTGTATGGGGAAGGCCCTTTGTGCCCTTGTGGCGGAGATGGGAAGCTCTGTTTGAGTAGGATGTACTTGCAATGCTGGCATTTATTGATTTGCAGGCTGTCTTGTTTTGAAGGCATTGACTTTTTGCTGACATGTGTTTAATGATGTAAGAATAAGAATTAAGATAATAGATAAGTGATGGATAAAAAATTTAAGGATATTTGTATTGCCGTAGCCGGTACCGGCTATGTGGGTCTGAGCATTTCTACATTGCTGGCTCAGCATCATGAAGTCTTGGCTGTGGATGTGTTGGCTGATAAAGTTGACAAGATTAACCACCGCATCTCTCCTATTCAAGATGAGTATATTGAAAAATATTTCAAGGAGAAGCCACTGAACCTCACGGCTACACTGGATGGTGAGGAGGCATACAAAAAGGCTGATTTTGTGGTGATTGCCACGCCTACCAATTATGACCCTAAGCGAAACTTCTTTGACACAACGCATGTGGAGGAGGTTATCGAACTGGTGATGAAGGTGAATCCTCAGGCCATCATGGTGGTGAAGAGCACCGTTCCCGTGGGCTATACGGCTTCGGTTCGTGAGAAGTATCATTGCGACAACATTATCTTTGCGCCTGAGTTTCTCAGAGAGAGCAAGGCTCTTTATGACAATCTCTATCCCAGTCGTATCATCGTGGGCCGGCCGGATGGCGACAGTAGGCTGGATGAGGCTGCCCACACCTTTGCCGATCTGCTGAAAGAGGGGGCTGTAAAAGAGGATATCACAACGCTCTTCATGGGCACCACTGAGGCTGAGGCCGTGAAGTTGTTTGCCAATACTTACCTGGCATTGCGCGTCAGCTACTTCAATGAGCTTGATACCTACGCCGAGATGAAGGGTCTCGACACGGCCAGCATCATTAACGGCGTGTGCCTGGATCCTCGTATAGGCTCTTTCTATAACAACCCAAGCTTTGGCTATGGAGGCTATTGTTTGCCGAAAGACACCAAGCAGTTGCTGGCCAACTATGCTGATGTGCCGGAGAATCTGATACAGGCTATCGTGGAGAGCAACCGCACCCGTAAGGATTTTATCGCTGACAGGGTGCTGAAGCTGGCCGGATATTATGATTATGGCAGTGTGTGGGAGGAGAGTCGTGAGAAGAGTGTTACCATTGGTGTCTTCCGTCTGACAATGAAGAGCAATAGCGACAACTTCCGGCAGAGCAGCATTCAGGGCATCATGAAACGCATCAAGGCCAAGGGTGCTACTTGTATCATCTATGAACCCACGCTGAAGGATGGCGACACCTTCTTTGGAAGTGTCGTGGTGAACGACCTGAATAAGTTTAAGGAGCAAAGCCATGCCATCATAGCCAACAGATATGATAAGGTGCTTGACGATGTGAAGGACAAGGTGTATACGCGCGATATTTTCAGACGCGATTGATTCGTATCGCTGAGGGCCGGTTTTAAAGTTTAGGTTCAATCTTGCGCACGGCTGTCTTTCTGTGGCTTTTTATGTGTTTTCTTACGAGTGATGCTTCAGTAAAGAAATAGGAAACATACTTTATTTGAGCTGCTTGAGGACAAGTGTTCCATTGGTGGTTCTTGCAAAGGTGCTCATCTATGCCCTCTTGCGTAGCTAAAAGGCCGTTCTTACATCGTTAGAACGGCCTTTTTGCTGCCTGAAAACGCCTGTTTTATAAAGTCTGTTGCGATTCACACTATGCCCCAGTCTGTTCTCGCTCCGCTCGCCCAAACTGGGGTTATGGATAAGTCAACCC
>SAMEA3663054__coassemble_820_pt1 | contig 15647 bp, 9 predicted proteins | sample SAMEA3663054__metabat2_low_PE_005 | metagenome-assembled genome bin SAMEA3663054 (sample SAMEA3663054) | pig gut metagenome | biome: pig gut; feature: pig-associated habitat; material: faeces | place: France | collected 2012 | reverse complement strand
AAGTGAATTCTTCGACATGGCAAAATCCTGAGCAACTTTATGTTGCTCAGCTACTTAAAAAGTTTAATCTATAATAGTGTTGCGGAATTAAGGTATATGTACATGAAAAACAGAATTCTTTTCTTCGCATCGCTGGCTCTCATAGCCACATGCCAGTCCCTCAGCGCACAGACGGTGAAGGGCAACGACGTGGAATATACATTCCAGGGCGAGCGGCTGCGCATCAGCTTTTGCACCGACAAGATGTTCCGGGTGAGCAAGACAGCCTCATCATCGCTGCCTGCCGACGAGCCCTGGATGGTGCAGCGGTATGCTTTTCCGCAGGTAAGCTTTCAAGTAAACAACGGCACCATCACCACCGCTTCGCTCGTCATCAAGGTTGAAAACAACCCTTGGCGCATCACGGTGAGCGACTCTTCCGGCCGCGTGTGCTATGAGGAGACGGCCGCAGGCGTCGCCGACAGCATATATAATGAGGCTGTGCTCGGTCCTGACGAGCATTTCTTCGGTCTGGGCGAACGCATGGACAGGATGGACCAACGCGGACAACGCGTGCATCTCAACGTGGAATTGGGGCGCGGAAGCAAGCCGGCCGTGGGCGGAAAGGACATTCTGAGAGCCAATTACTGTCCTGTCCCGATAGCCTACAGCACAAGAGGCTACGCCATCTTCTTCCATACGGCACAGCCCAACGACTGGGATATGGGGTGGACGCACGCCAACCGCTTTGCCTTCTCATCGCATGGCGGAAGCAACGACTATTACTTCATCTACGGTCCCGACATCTCGCAGATGCTGAAAGCCTATCTCACGCTCACCGGCAGCGCGCCTCTCATGCCCAAACCGGCCTATGGCCTGCACGTAGGATCGTATAGCGGCGGTACGTGGAAGCATGAAAAAGAGGTTTCTGACACCTATGTGCGCAACCTGATAAGCAAGTTGCGCGCCGAACAAATACCCTTCGACCTGCTGTGGCTGGACTCTACGTGGCGTAACTTCACCTCGCTGGGCAACGGCGGATGCTCGTTTGAGTTTCAAAGTCTGTTTAAAGACCCGGCAGGAATGATAAGTTTCGCCCATAAAAATCATGTAGCCATGTTCGGACTGCACATCCGCTCGCTCTTGGATAACGGCTTGCACAACACGTTGCTCACGGATGCGCGGAAGAAAGGCTATACCATAGACGACGGAGAGAGCCGTGCCATACTCGATTTCTTCAATCCCAAGGCCGTGGAATGGTGGTGGAAAGAGGCTGCCGGCAAGGTTACGCGCTTGGGAGTGGACTTTTTTAAGACCGATGTGGGCAGTGCCCTGCGCTTTAAGAATGCCACGCCGGAGCAGCAGGCACTGCACAATCTCTTCCCCATAGCCTATGCCAAAGCGCCTTACGAGCATTTTGCCGCCATGTATAACCGCCGCGGCTTCGACCATACCCGCGAGGGATGGGCCGGCATACAGCGTTATCCCTTTATCTGGGCAGGCGACTGGGGCTCTGAATGGCAATGGTTTGAACCCGTGGTGAGGGGCGGACTGAACATCGGACTGTCGGGTGTGGGCAACTGGAGCCACTGCATGGGCGGCTTCGAACAATATTCGCCATACGACACCGACCTGTATGTGCGCTGGTGCCAGTTTGGTATGTTCTCGCCCGTAGCCATACTTTTCGGAATGGATCATCCCCGTTATCACGCGCCGTGGACCTACGGCAAGGAGGCTGAACGGATATTCATCAAATACGACTCGCTGCGTTACGCCCTTCTTCCTTATATCTATACCTCGGCATGGAATATGTATCAAACCGGCCGGCCCATCATGGCGCCCATGCTGTACGACTTTTTCAAGGATGAGCAGACGTATGACATGTCAGACCAATATATGTTCGGGCCGGGCATGATGGTGTGTCCGGTGACCACCAAGGGAGCTCTCTCGCGCCCCGTTTACTTCCCCGGCGGCAACTGGGCCGACTATTGGACAGGCGAAAGAATCAGCGGACGGCAGTATAAATCGTTCCTCACGCCGCTCGACATCATGCCTATCTTCATTCGTGAGGGGGCCGTCATACCCATGCAACAACCCATGCAGTATGTTGACGAACGGCCGGCCGACAGCCTGACGCTGCTGGTTTATCCCTCAGCACAGTCGTCGTATAACCTCTATGAGGATGACGGCACGAGCACAGACTATCAGCACGGCCATTATGCCACAACACTCATAGAGAGCAAACTGACCGCCGGTGAGTGGCAGCTCGTGGTGCATCAGCCCACCGGAACTTTCAAACCGCAGCCCCACTTCTACCGGGCCGAAGCCTTTCTTAATCAGAAACCAGCCTTGGTGACAGTGAACGGACAGCCCACCAGTCAATGGACGTGGGACGAGACGCGCCGCCTACTCAGCGTGGACGGTGATTACAACAACGAAAAAACCTTAACCATAACAGCCAAATGAAACACCTAGTCTTCACATTACTATGTCTGGCCACCGCATGCGGCGTGCAGGCACAAGGCCTTTATCAGGCACTGAAGTTCAAAGAAGCTACATCTTACTTTAGTTATGAGATGTTGTCAGTGCACCAACAGAACCTAACCCGCAAGCAAAACTTGGAGGAGTCTCTGCGCTCGCCGCAGGCATTGCAAGCCTATATCGCAGGACTGCGCACGCGGTTCAGCTCACTTGTCGGACCGTTGCCGGCCCGCACGCCCATCCGCGCCAAGCAAACCGGCTCGGCAAAGGGCAATGGCTTTGAGGTGCAAAAGATAGTCTTTCAGAGCGCTCCGGGCCGATACGTCACCTGTCACCTCTTTCTCCCGGAGAACAGAAAAGGCAAACTGCCGGCTTGCATTGAGATGTGCGGCCACGGACTGAACGGCAAGGGCAACGGAAGTGAGCTGGCTGAGCGCATGGCCGTGAACGGCATAGCCACCCTGGTGGTTGACCCTATAGAGCAAGGCGAGCGTTTGCAACTCATAGACAGTGCAGGGCACACGCTATGCAGAGGCGTGACAACGGCTCACACCCTGCTTGCACCGGCCTATATGCTCGTAGGCTCGAGCATGGCGGCACAGGAATATTTTGACAACTCACGGGCAATAGACTATTTGATGAGCCGCAACGACATCGACACGGCACGCATCGGTGCCTATGGCTTTTCGGGTGGAGGCACGCAAGCCTGTTATCTGGCTGCCCTGGACAATAGGCTGAAAGCCACGTGCTGCGCCCTTTTCTTCTCCTCACGCGAGCGAACTTTAGAAGCATGGGGACCCAGCGACGGATGCCAATGGATGCCCTACGAAGGCAGAGAACGCATAGAGATAGCCGACATGGCACTTATGGCAGCTCCCAAACCCTTCCTTGTGCTCGACGGAGTGTTCGACTTTGTTGATCACTGGGGCGCCCTTCGTGGCTTCGACGAGCTGCACAGGGCTTATCAGGTGATGGGCGTTCCTGAACGAGTAGAACAATATTACGTGAACGACGGCCACGCCGCGCCCCTTGCCTCGCAGGAGAAGATGGTGCGGTTCTTCCGCCGTTGGCTGGCAAACGATAGCAATGGTGTGCTGAAACCGCTCACAACATGGAAGGGCAGCAACATGCTGTGCACCAAGAGCGGACAAGTGAACACAGAATATGCCGATGCCGTAAGCTCTATGGCCGACTGCGAACAGGCCATGGACAAGCTGGCCGACAAGCGAAAGGCTTTCTGCGCACAACCGATAGAAACTATCAGGCAACAGATAAAAGAACTTCTGAACATATCCAACACGTCATCTGACATAGAGACTATGAACACCGGCAACAAACAACTGCGCGATGAACGGGAAGAAAGATATCAGATTACACGCTCAAACGAATATCCCATTCCGGTTATCGTGCGTATTCCTGACAACTGCAAGGCTGATGCACCCGTCATCATCCATCTCTCTGACAGGGGAAAAGCCTTCTGGCTGTCGGAGCAGGACAGGCAAGACAACACGTCTGACGGCTCCATACATGTGGCCGCCGACCTACGCGGGCTGGGCGAGAGTGCCGACTTATTTGACAAAAACTACAGCAAATACTGGAACGATGAGTACAGATGTGCCGTAGTAGCCCTGCACACAGGCCGCCCATTGCTGGGCCAGCGCATCACGGACATACTCACCTTGATAGATTTCTGCTGCCACAATAAGACGCTTCAGGGCCATCCCATCAGGCTGGTGGCCGATGGTGAGAGTGCCCTTGCCGCCATGCACGCCACACTACTCGACCCGCAGATAGAGCAAGCCACACTCTACAACGTGCTGAGGTCATGGCGCAGCTACATCAGCAATCCCATACAGCACAACATGATGCCCAATGTGGTGCCCGGCGTGCTGGCTTATTATGACATACCCGACTTGCTGAAACTCGCAAAAGACAGAGTCAGAATAGCCGACTAAAGACACCTATAAATCTTTTCCGGGGCACTTCAGTCTACAGGAACATGGGGCTCTGCCTGCAAAAAAACAAGAGAACACATGGCATAGCCCCTTCTCTACTGAAGAACTCAAGGTGAAAATGCATGTTCTGTGGCATGCTGCACCCCCACAAAAAACGAAGTTCGGGGCCGAGCGGAGGTTTTTTTTTTACGCTAAAACTAAATTTTTCTTGTTCTTCACCTATTATATTCTTAACTTTGTGCGTCTGTTATCATAGAACCTAAACAAGAAACCCATCATGGCGGAAGCCGACAAAACAGAGCTATATCTCATCTCACAAGGCAACGAACTGGCCTTTGACTACTTTATGGATGCTTACTCCACAAAGCTCTATTACCATGTTTACGGCATCATAGGCCAGCACGAACTGGCCAAGGAGATTGTGAGCGACATCTTCCTGGAGGTGTGGAGGCGCCGCAAACACATCACAGAGATAAAAAACATGGCGGCATGGCTTAACAAAATAGCATTCAGCAAGGCGGTGAGCACCTACAGAAAGGAGTTCAGGCACGACAATGTATCACTCGACATGTTGCCACAATTCCATCTGCCCGAGATGTCTTCGCCGCTGGATAACGTGATGACGGAGGAAAGACGGCGCCTGCTTTACGAGGCCATAGACACGCTGCCGCCCAAGTGCAAGTACATCCTCATACTGGCAAAGATAGAAGGTATGGCCTACAACGACATTGCCGAGATGCTGCACATATCCAAAGCCACGGTAAACTATCACATCAGCTACGCTCTGGCCAGCCTGAAGAAGAAGCTGGCCAAAGCCATCTGAAACATCAAAAGCAAACAGAGATGATGAATAACGACAACAAACATAAGCGCCCCAACGACACCGACAGCGACCTGAAGCTCAGGTTCTATCTTGAGCAATGCCTGCCCCAAGACATCGGCACAGACGACATCAAGCTGATGACGCACCGCAAGATAGCCGCCAGAAGATGGAGAACAAGGCTGTTCATGGGGGCTGCGGCAGCCGTGGCTGCCTGCCTCATCATCGTTGCGGGCATGACATGGCCACGGCCTGCCGACAATTCCACGGTGCTGGCCACGCACACCAAACGCATTGAAAAACATTCGGCACCGGCACAAAAGTATGCCATCTTCAGCGTGCCAACGGGCGAGATAAAAACCTTATTGCTTGCCGACGGCACAAAAATCATTGCCAACTCACGCACCGTGATACGTTATCCGCAAGGCAAAGCGACAAGATGCCGAGAAGCTTACGTAGAAGGCGAAGCCTACTTTGACGTGGCTCACGACAGCAAGCACCCCTTTACGGTGCATGGCAACGGCTTCACGCTAACCGTGCTGGGCACAAAATTCAACGTGAACAGCTATAAAGGGCGCACGGCCGACGTGGCTCTGGTGGAAGGCTCGGTGGAGCTGAGAACACGGAACAAGGATGCCATCAGAATGAAACCCAACGACATGGTGAGCATAAAGGGCGGTTCGGTGAGCGAGATGAGGCGAGGCGAGGCTGCTGATGCCGCCTTATGGACCAACGGCTTTATGCAGCTCGACGGACAGATGCTGGGCAACGTGCTGGCTAAGCTGGAAGACCATTACGGCATAAGCATCATCTGCGCGCCCCAATTGGAGCAGCTGAAGCTCTACGGCAAGCTGAGCCTGAGCGGAGACAGCCAAGATGCCCTGCAGGCCATCACCTTCTTGTCTGACACACACTATAGCATGAAGGGCAGTAAGGTGGACATCTACAAATAAACCAACACCACATAGCAGCAGAAATTGTGTGAATAACCTAAATATATCAACTAAAACCTAATTCAGTTATGTATCGATCTTATCTAAAACCATGCATGAAAGCCGCTTTCCTAATGGCCATAGGGCTATTGGGAGCCCCATCGAATGCAACAGCAGAACCGTCAGTGAGAATGACGCATGTACAAGAAGCCATTGTGCTGAACGTGCAAGAATACACCATAGAGGGTGTGTTCAACTACATTGAGCGCAACAGCAACTATGTCTTTGCCTATGACAGAAGCGTGCGCAACCGCCTGGGCAACATTGTGAATATATCGGTGCGCGGCAAAAACATCGAGGCTCTCATACGCGAGCTGTGCCACGCTGCCCATCTGCAATATGTCATCAACGGACGCCAGGTGCTCATCAAGAACGCCCAAGGACAGCAAGACCAGCAGAAAGGACAGCAGCGCGAGACGAGAAAAATAACGGGAACGGTGAGAGACGCTAAGGGTGAGCCGCTCACGGGTGCCACCATCATGATAAAAGGAACCAACAAAGGTGCCGTGACAGACATTGACGGACACTTTGCCTTAGACGTTCCGCAAGACGCCGTACTCACCATAAGCTACATCGGTTTTAATTCAAAGGAAATTCGACTCGGCTCTAAACAAAGCCTTAATATCAGCCTATCTGAAGACGACAACACATTGAATGAGTTGGTTGTTGTGGGATATGGAAGTGTAAGAAAGCGCGATTTAACTGGATCAGTAACAAGTATAAAATCTGATGATGTCACAGCTATCCCGACAACAAATGCTCTCGAAAGTTTGCAAGGGAAAATAGCTGGTATGGATATGACTGTAAGCAGTGGACAAGCTGGAGCTAATCCTTCATTTACCATTCGAGGAAATCGATCTTTGAATGCGTCGAATGCCCCTTTAATATTAGTTGATGGAGTTCCATATGGTTCTGATCTCGATATTGACCCTAACAATATCGAAAGTATTGATGTACTGAAAGATGCCTCTTCTACAGCTATATATGGATCACGTGGCGCAAATGGTGTTATTTTAATAACTACGAAACAAGCCAAAGAGGGTCGTACACAAGTTTCATACAATGGATATTACTCATTTGATTCTGCATGGGATTATCCAGATGTTATGAACACAGCACAATATGCCGACTATGTTAGAGAGAGTTATAAAAGTATTGGGAAATGGAAAAGCATAGAGGATGATCCATATTGCTTCCCAGCAGGTTATGATTATATTAAGAACGACCTGAACACAGATTGGATTGGGCTTATCCTTAAAAACGGCTATACCACATCGCACTCTATCAATCTATCCACCTCTAATGACCAAACATCCTTTTGGGCTTCTATACAATATCAGAAGCAAAAAGGTGAGCAAGCTAATGATAACATGACAAAATACTCTAGCACAATTGGTGGCTCTCATAAAATAACGAACACACTTACTTTTAATGCAAACTCCATTTTCACATATAATGAGAACAATTATGCCTGTGATGCTTTTAATATGGCTATTAAATATCGTCCTTATGGTACTCCATATGACGAAGATGGTAATGTTGTCATTTACCCATATGATGACGGACAGACAATAAGCCCCTTAGCCGAAACTATTCCTGGAAATTATAAGAACAACCGAAAAACTTATCATATGTTCGTTAGTGGTGGGTTATCATGGAGACCTATTAAAGGATTAGAAGCAAAAACAAATTTTAATGTCAACTATAAAGGGTACCGCCAGGGACAATATTATGGAAAGTACACGACCAAACAGGGTGGTGGTAATTCCTATGCAAGTGCTTCTAATGTTCATAACACAAATTTTGTATGGGACAACACATTAAATTATCATTTTGATTTAAATAAAATAAACGATTTTAATGTAATGATGGGCAGTGAAATGACGAAAAGTGTAATAGAAACATATGACGAGTCTGGTCAAAAACTTCTTTCTTCTGCCATGAGTTTTTATAATCTTGGAGCGACACAAGTGCAACAGCAAATAGGAAGTAATTACACTAAGTCAACCATGGTTTCTTTCTTTGGTAGAATTAACTATAAATTATTAGATAGGTATTTGTTAACAGCTACATTTCGAACAGACGGAAGTTCTGTCCTTGCGAAAGGCCACAAATGGGGCTGGTTTCCATCAATTGCCGCTGCTTGGCGCATCACAGAAGAGCCTTGGATGAAATCAACTAAAAGTTGGTTGAATAACCTTAAACTAAGATTATCTTATGGTGTATCTGGTAATTCTGCAGTCAATGCATATCAAACACAAGGTGGTTTAGGACAAACTATGTATGTTTTTGATGTTGCCGGTTCAGAAGTAGCTGAATATGGATATTGGCCTACCAGTTTAGCGAATCAGGACTTATCTTGGGAAAAGACAGGAACATATAATTTGGGACTTGATATTGGATTATTCAATAGCAGACTAAATATTAGTGCTGATTTATATGATCAAGAGACTCATGATTTGCTAATGGAGAAGCAGATTCCAGTTGTGACAGGATTCAAATCCTCATGGGCTAACATTGGAAAAACCCGAAACAGAGGTATTGAAATTGTTGTTAACTCACATAATATTATAACAAAAAATTTCTCATGGTGTACAGATCTCACATTTACCAAAAATAAAGAGGAAATTCGTGAATTGGCAGACGGTCAACAACGTGATATAGCCAACAGTTGGTTCGTTGGGCAACCAACAAGTGTCTTCTATACATTAAAGAAATTAGGCATATGGCAAACCGATGAAGCTGATAAGGCAGCAACATATGGCTACAAACCTGGTGAAGTAAAAAATTTAGATATCAATAATGACGGTAAGATAACAATGGACGACCGAATCATAGTTGGTACGCCACGTCCTAAGTTTATTGTGGGAATGAAAAATGCGTTCACTTATAGGGACTTTGACTTTAGCTGTTTTATTTTTTGGCGTCATGGAAGTACTTTACACATGTCTTCTACTTTTGATATTCAAGCAATAAATCGAGGATATGCTTACCAAATGGACTATTGGACACCTAATAATCCTACCAATAATTATCCAAGACCGAATAGAAGCTTCTCTTCAAGTGACATCAGCTTAACTAGCTTAGATTACTATAATGGTTCTTTCTTAAAAGTAAGGGATATTACATTAGGATATAATGTTCCAAAAGCAACTTTGCGCCCTCTGAAAATTAATAAGATACATCTGTATTGTACTCTAAAGAATTTCTTTGAAATAACAAGAGCAGGCATCCATGGATATGATTCGGAACGCAATGGAGCCTATGGCTTCCCAACTATCAAGCAAGTAGTTTTAGGATTGAACATAGATTTCTAAAAAAAACGATTATGAAAAAGTTAATATATATATTTATTTCATTGAATGTTATTTTGTTAACATCTTGTGGGGGCTATCTTGATGAGTATAACCCAAGTGGAACAACATCCAAAGGTTTCTACACCACTCAGGAAGGTGCTGATGCAGGAGTAAAGTCTTGTTATACATGGCTACGGCAATTCTATGGAGTTGATTATGGCTTTCATCTTACTGAATTAGGTACAGATCTCTTTACTGGAGCAAATGGTTGTGGTGCTCCTGAACTAGAATATTATAATAATTCTTTGCAAGGAACCAGTAGCACAATAGATTATGTTTATCGCTGTCATTATTATGCATTAAACACTTGTAATACCGTTCTAGAATATTTGTCAAAATCTAATTTAGATGAAGAAACTCGTAAAACTAGAGAAGGTGAAGTTCGTTTCTTACGTGCTCTTTATCTTTGGCAAATCGTCAACCAATGGGGACCCTCTGAACTTGATACAGTGCCTTCTACAACAGCTAGAACCGAAGCTCACAAATCATCAGAAGAAGAAATATATCAGTTTATTAAGCAAGATTTAAAAATTGCAGTAAACTATCTTCCAATTACGACATCAGAATATGGTCGTGCTACGAAAGGTGCTGCAGAAGCATTGAGCGCAAGGATTTACCTTTATACTAAAGAATATGATAAAGCCAAAGAATTTGCAACAAATGTTATAAACAATTATGGTTACAGACTTGCCGATACCTATGAGGAACTATGTAATATCAATACATGCAATCAATCAAAAGAAAACATTTTCGTTTGTAATTTTGCAAGCTTTGCTAATAACAATTATAATGAATCTATCATAGAAGGGCCAGAAGGGAACATGACTATTCATGGAGATGGTGGAAATAACATGCATTTGTATTTCGTTCCTGTTTATGATAAAACAAGTGATAAAAATGGACAGAAGCCTGTAAGTCGTTGTATAGAATATGGTAGGCCATGGAATCGTTTTATGCCTACTTATTACTTCTTTACTCTATTCAATGAGAAAATAGATTCTAGATATGACGATGTCGTTCAACAAGTTTGGTTATGCAACAATGCTACAAAACTTAAAAATGTGGGAGATACTGCCATCATTTTTACAAAGGCAATTATCCCACAGGAAATAAGATCAAATACAGGAACAATAATATATGATAAGAACGATATATATGGCGGAGTAAATGATGGTGTAACTGATCGTCAACACGGTCCATGCTTTATGAAATTCGCAGATCCTACAAGAGAAAGTGTGAATCAAGTTCCTAGTAGCCGAGATTTCATTATTATAAGATTAGCAGAAATGTATCTTATCCGTGCTGAAGCGGAAATGTATCTTGGAGATAAAGTTAGTGCTGCAAATGACATTAATGTTATACGGAGAAGGGCAGCAAAAACTGGATGTGAAAAAGAAATGGAAATAAGACCTGAAGATGTTGATATTGATTTCATCCTAGATGAACGAGGGAGAGAATTGTCAGCAGAAATGCAACGTTTTTATGATCTAAAACGAACAGGCAAATTAGTAGAACGCGTAAAACAACATAATCCTGACGCCGCCCCTAACATAAAAGATTATCATGTCTTAAGGCCTATACCTCAATCCGTTCTTGATGCCGTGACGAATAAAAAAGAGTTTACACAAAACAATGGATATAATTAATTAACTTTTATTGCATTAGCGTCCTTTTTTTTGAGGCGCTAATGCTTATTTTTATTTCCTTGTAAAACTGGGAAACTAACTGATCTTATAAAAAATCTTTTTAACATGATGGCTCGCAACGACTTTTAGTCGTTCTCAGAAAGCATAAAGAACTTTCCTTCCCTGCCTCACATAATAATAACGGGAATAAGCCGTAAGATAATACGGAGAGTGACAAGAACCGCTCGGAAGGGCGGGAATGCTAAACCTTAACTTGGGAAATTATGAAAAAGAAACTGCTAGCCATTGCTTTTTCCTTCCTTGCCGCTTGTGCCCTGACGGGCAGCAGGACGGTTGCACAGACGCTGGATTTCGGCGATCAGGGCGACGGAACATATAAGAATCCGGTGCTCATGGCTGACTATTCAGACCCGGACGTGATTCGTATGGGAGATAAATTTTATATGGTGGCCAGCGACTTTCACTTCATGGGTATGCAAGTGCTTGAGTCTACCGACTTGGTGAACTGGAAAATCATCAGTCAGGTGTTCAGCCGGCTCGACTATCCGGGCTGGAACAGCAACTCACATTACGGGGGAGGCTCGTGGGCTCCGTCTATACGCTACCACGACGGTAAGTTCTGGGTTTACTTCTGTACCATTGATGAGGGCCTCTTTATGAGTAACGCTACCGACCCACATGGGCCATGGACACCTCTGTGGTGCGTGAAGCGTATACCGAAGTGGGAAGATCCGTGCCCCTTCTGGGATGATGACGGACAGGCTTACCTGGGACATAGCGTACACAGGGCCGGACCTATCATCCTGCATAAGATGTCGGCCGACGGCAAATATCTGCTGGATGAAGGCGACACCATATACAAAGGCCCGGTGGCCGAGGGCACTAAGTTTATGAAAAGAAACGGTTGGTATTATCTGAACATACCCGAAGGGGGCGTGGAAAAAGGGTGGCAGACTTGTCTGAGAGCAAGAAACATCTACGGTCCGTATGAGAGACGCATCGTACTGGAACAGGGTAGCACGGACGTTAACGGCCCTCATCAGGGCGCCGTGGTGGATGACGAGAAGGGTAATTGGTGGTTCGTACACTTTCAGTCGCTGCCCGTCATAGGGCGCGTGGTGCACTTGGAGCCTGCCAGATGGGCAGACAACTGGCTGATTATCGGCGTAGACCGCGACCATAACGGCATTGGCGAACCGGTGAAGCAATGGAAGAAGCCGAACAAGACAGCTACGCCTCACCTTCCACAGACCGACGACGACTTCGATCATAGCTTGGGGTTGCAATGGCAATGGTGTCATAATCCGCACGACAATTATTGGAACTTGAGCGAACGGAAGGGATGGCTCACTCTCAGGGCTGAGCCTGCCGACAGCCTAAAGAGTAGTCATAATATGCTGACTCAAAAAACGATGGGCTACAAGAGCGTAGCCATTACCTGCCTTGACACACGGCATGTGGGAGGCGCTAGCGCGGGTTTGCTCTGCACGGGCAAAAAGTTTATAGGTGCAGGAGTTAGCAATGGCTGTCTGTATATGGAAATTGGCGGTAACAGAACTGTGATGGGCAAAGTGCGGCCGGGTCTTGTGTGGCTGAAGCTGGATGTAGATGTTAGCGCGAATAAGTTTCAATACGCTTACAGCACGGACGGTAAACGGTTTAAGAAGTTAGGGCTTCCTTTCTCCATGCAGACGGGTTACTGGAAGGGAGTACGTGTAGGACTCTATTGTTATGGGACATCTGGTAAGGCCCAGTTCGACTACTTTAGATATAAGATACTGAGATAGCCTTCCCTATAAGAGACTTGGCGAGGGAGAGAAAGGTGCTGAGAGCGACAGAAAAGCTATTTTTTTAGCTCGATGCGAAAGGTAGTTCCCTTGCCAACCTCAGACTGCTTGACGAATATCTTGCCGTGGTGATACTCCTCTACGATGCGTTTGGCGAGGCTCAAACCGAGCCCCCAACCTCGTTTCTTGGTAGTAAAGCCTGGACGGAACACATTGCGCAGGTCTTTCTTTCGTATGCCCTTTCCCGTGTCGCTCACCTCTATAATAGCCTTGGAGCCTTCGTCCTCCACACGCAAGGTGATGCGTCCGGGTCCACCGCCCATGGCATCAACAGCGTTCTTACTAAGGTTTTCGATGACCCACTCAAAAAGCGAGGCATTTAGAAGCACCACTACATCGTGGTCGGGAAGCTCTTTCACCATCTCAACCTTCTTGCTCGTACGCTTGTCCATGTAGTCGATGACATGGTCGAGCACCTCGTTCAGGCTCGTGGGAACGGGCTCCGGAATAGAGCCTATCTTGGAGAAGCGGTCGGCTATGAGCTGCAGACGCTTCACATCCTTATCCATTTCGGGTATGAGCGTGTCGTCGGGATAGGTCTCTTTCAAAATCTCTATCCATGCCATCAGGCTGGAAATAGGCGTTCCTAACTGGTGAGCCGTCTCTTTGGAGAGACCTACCCATACCTTGTTTTGCTCGGCTCGTTTGGACGTGAGCAAGGCAAAGATGGCTACAACCACAAAGAGCATCACCACGCCAAGCTGCACAAAAGGATAGAGGGTGAGGCGACGTAGCAGGAGAGAATCGTCGTAACACACATCGATATAGTCTTTAGACGAGAGGTTGATGCGTATAACGCGGCCTGCAGCCTTGAGCTCGGCGCCCATTTGCCTTATCTGCTGCAAGCTGTCGGCATTGTCCTTAGCCTGAAGGCGAACATTACGGAAGTCGGTTACATTGCCTTGATGGTCGAGCACGATAACCGGAATGGTATTGTTGCTATTGATAACCTTGAGCACCAGCGACAGGTCTGTGTTTTCGTCTGCCTGACTCAGCGAGCGCATAGCCTCTGCCCATACTTCCATGTTGTCACGCTCCTTGAGCTTAAGGTCGCGTGTCAGGAAGTGGGATACAGCCAAAGAGGCTATCGCTATGAGGATAGCCGCGGCTACCAAGAGTATCTTTACTTGTCTGATTCGGTCAGTCCATTGCATACCAACATAACGCTATGCACGGCCAATTTATTGCCATCAGCGCCTATGCAATATCACCTTATGACCATCCATAATGTATATACCGTCATGCGTTGGCTTATTCTCCAGCATACGACCGTCAAGAGTAAAATAAGATTTAGCCGTGCAGGAAGGTGCGCTTACTTGATCTAAACCGTTGGGTGTTTCATCACTAAAGCCTATCTTGGCTGTGCTCTCGCTAGGGAAGACAAAGTAAGCACGCGTGGGATAAATAGCAGCTTCGACATTAGGATAAAGAAGTGTCAGGCCCTTACTGCCACCCAAGAACCGCTGAAATTTGTTATCCTTGGTCATTGTTTCTGGATCTAAGATTCCATAAAAAGAAACTTGGTTAATCGTGACTTTTATTCCTTTAATTGCTTTGATGGTAACATTTTTAAAGAAGGGGTTAGTTGCATTTAGAGAAGGTTTAATAATATAAGGTGTACCTGCTGTTAAAGTTCCGGTTTCAGCTGATAAATAAACATTATATTCACCATTCTCAATGGTTGCATTGCTGAAAATATAAGTTTCAGTATTTTCTCCAAAGATAGTCTTCAATTGCTCTTGATTAACGTCAAAGGGAAGGCAAAGTGTATAATATCCTCCATCCGCAACAAAAGAACGATAAAGGGTTATATCCATCTGCTTATTCATCCACTCTTCAATAGCCTTCTTGTTGCTGCAATATTCAGAAGAACCAACAAGAGAAGGCTGCTCATCTACCTTCTTGAAAATCTTAACCGTTTTAATACTCGGGTTTTTCATACACTTGAAAGAAGGATAATTGGAAAGATATATTTCCAAATCTTTATTAAATTTTATAGTAGCATAATGAGTAGAGGGATCAATACTGATGGACGATGTGGTGGAATAGCCACTCGCAGATGCTGAAGGAACCAAAGACAAAAACGCTTTGGAAGAAGTTGACTTTGTGGCAAGATACATACCATCAGTTATTAAGTACCATTGGTTACCAAAAGTTTCAAGAGTAAACTCTATAGTGCCAGATAGTGGATTAAAGATAGTATGGTTATAAGAAAAAGAATTGTTGGTAAAAAAACTGGATTTATCACTAGAACTGGATGAAGACATAACAAGATCGTTGTCAGCTCCTATAATGATAACATCACCATCTTTAAGTTCAGATGCATCGGTAACAAGCTTGTAAGTTGCTGCACAGCAAGGTGCAGAAAACAGGATAAGTAGATATAAAAGAATTCGTCTCATGGTTTATAATGTTTATTGCCACAAAGTTAAGAAAATAATCCAAGAAAAAGAAAACGATGTCAAGAAAATCATACTGTACTTCCAGTAATGGACAGTTCGTTCAGTAAAGAGCATGAAAAAAGCCCCTGCCATATTACTGACAGGGGCTCTTGCTTTAAAAGGTGGCAGC
>SAMEA3663054__coassemble_761_pt1 | contig 17397 bp, 11 predicted proteins | sample SAMEA3663054__metabat2_low_PE_005 | metagenome-assembled genome bin SAMEA3663054 (sample SAMEA3663054) | pig gut metagenome | biome: pig gut; feature: pig-associated habitat; material: faeces | place: France | collected 2012 | reverse complement strand
CGTTACTACCTTCTTTCTGGATCACGACATAGACACGGGCCGCGTCATCCTGCAGAAGCGCTTCGCCATACCCGACGACGCCGACGTGGAGTATGTTTACGACGGCCTGATGGACCTGGGAGCGCAGGCTGCCATAGAAACCATCAACCTCATACTGCAAGGCGACGGCACCATACCCTCTGAACCGCAAGACAACCTGGCCCAGGGCATGGAGCTGCACGGAGCGCCTAAGATTTTCAAAGACACCTGCCGCATCAACTGGCAACAGCCGCAGAAGCGGGTGTACGACTTCATTCGCGGCTTGTCGCCCTATCCCGGAGCATGGACCACCTACAACCGCAAGGGCAAAGACACGGTGCTGAAAATCTTTAAGACGGCCAAGACGCAGCGCAAGGCCACCGGCGAGCCGGGCTCTATGCAAGTAGACGGCGGCAAGCTCTATGCCAACTGTGCCGACGAGCAGCTGCAGGTGCTGGAGCTGCAACAGAGCGGCAAGAGGCGTATGCAGGCAGCCGACTTCATCAACGGCTGGCAAAACGCCTGACAGGGTGGGGCGGCAGAGTGGCAGCACCCGCCCGCCCCAAGTGCAGGCACACGGCCTCACAGGTGAGCTGATTGACATGAAAGGCTAAAAATGTGGCCGTTATTGCCAACGTTTCGCTTTTTTTTCATACCTTTGCACCATTATATATAATCGGATAGGATGAGGCGCGGGCCCCATCTTCTTTTAAATAAAACTTATAACTATCGTGGCTGAAACTAAGTACATCTTCGTTACGGGAGGCGTGGTAAGCTCATTAGGAAAGGGCATCATCTCGTCATCCATCGGTAAGCTCTTGCAAGCAAGAGGTTACAACATCACCATCCAGAAGTTTGACCCTTACATTAACATCGATCCCGGTACGCTCAATCCCTATGAGCACGGTGAATGCTACGTGACCGTAGACGGCATGGAGACCGACCTGGACCTCGGACACTACGAGCGATTCACAGGCATTCAGACCACCAAGGCCAACTCCATGACCACCGGAAGAATATACAAGAGCGTCATAGACAAGGAGCGCCGGGGCGACTATCTGGGCAAAACCATACAGGTAGTGCCGCATATCACCGACGAGATAAAGCGCAACATCAAGCTCCTGGGGCAGAAGTATCACTACGACTTCGTCATCACAGAGATAGGAGGTACCATAGGCGACATAGAGAGCGCGCCCTTCCTCGAGGCCATCAGGCAACTGAAGTGGGAGCTGGGCAAGCGCGCCGTGAGCGTACACCTTACTTATATACCCTATCTCAAGGCTGCAGGCGAGCTCAAGACAAAGCCCACACAGCACAGCGTGAAGGAGTTGCAGAGCGTGGGTATACAGCCCGACGTGCTCGTACTCAGAACAGAGAAGCATCTGGACGACAACATACGCAAGAAGGTGGCAGCCTTCTGCAACGTAGACTTCGACTGCGTGATACAGAGCGAAGACCTCAAGAGCATCTACGAAGTGCCCGTCAACATGCAGAACCAGGGCCTCGACGAGGCTATTCTGCGCAAGTGCGGAGAGCCTATCGGCGAGAAACCGGCACTGGGTCCGTGGAAAACATTCCTCGACCGTATGCGCAACGCAACGGAAGAGGTGCACATCGGACTGGTTGGAAAATACGACCTGCAGGATGCCTACAAGAGCATCAGGGAGAGCTTGTCGCAGGCCGGCACCTATAACGACCATAAAACGGTTATCACCTTCATCAACTCAGAGAACATCACCGAGGATAACGTGGCCGAAAAGCTCAAGGGCCAGGACGGCATAGTGATATGCCCGGGCTTCGGACAGCGAGGCATAGAGGGCAAGATAGTTGCCGCCCACTACACCCGCACGCACAACATACCCACCTTCGGCATCTGCCTTGGCATGCAGATGATGGTGATAGAGTTTGCCAGAAACGTGCTGGGCTATGCCGATGCCAACAGTCGTGAGATGGACGAGAAGACTCCTCACAACGTGATAGACATCATGGAGGAGCAGAAAAATATCACCAACATGGGCGGTACGATGCGCCTCGGTGCCTATGAGTGCGTGCTCAAGCAGGGCTCCAGGGTGTTCGACATCTATAAGAAAGAACACATACAAGAGCGCCACCGCCACCGCTACGAGTTCAACAACGCCTTTGAGCAGGAGTTTGAAAAGCATGGCATGATGTGCGTGGGCAAGAATCCGGAGAGCGACCTCGTGGAGATCGTGGAGATACCCGGTCTGAAGTGGTATATAGGCACGCAGTTCCACCCAGAGTATCAGAGCACGGTGCTCAAGCCGCACCCACTGTTCCTCGACTTCGTGAAGACGGCCATAGCCAATCAAAAGAAACAATAATCATCAAGAATACTATCACAGAAGTAAATGGATAAGAACACTATCATCGGCTTTGTGCTCATTGCCGCGGTACTCATAGGCTTCTCATGGTGGTCGCAACCCACCGAGCAGCAGAAGGCCGAGGCACGGGCACAATTCGTGCGTGACTCTATCGCGGCTGTAAAGAAGCAGCAAAAAGAAACATCTCTCATGGCCCAGCAGGCCAAGGTGCGCGAGCAGGCCGCCAAAGACACGGCAGCTCTCTTTCATAACGCACTGGGTGGCGACAATAAGCTCATCACTCTGAGCAACAAGAAGTTGGCCCTTACACTCTCAAGTAAAGGTGCCATGGTGAGCAAGGCCGTCATCAAAGGCTATAAGGGTCATAACCTTAAGTTTAAGGACGGCAGCCACGACGCGCCCGACGTGACGCTCTTCGACTCGAAAGACGTGGGCATGAACTTCACCTTAGAGGCTAAGGAGTTCAACGTCATGACGCAAGACCTCTACTTTAAACCCTCCGGCGTGACCGATAGCACCGTGACCTTCACGGCGCAGGCCGCTCCCGGCAAGGCCATCGTCATCAGCTACAAACTGGGCAAGGACTATATGCTCACCATGCAGATGAGGGCTCAGGGCATGGCAGAGCTCTTCTCACCCTCTTACAACCGTATGTCGGTGGACTGGAAAGAGCACTGCCGCCAGCAGGAGAAGGGCTTCACCTTCGAGAATCGCTATGCCACGCTCACCTATAAGAAGCAGGACGGCGGCACAGACTATCTGAGCGAGACCTCAGAAAAGCGCGACGAGCCCATCGAAGACCCCATGGAGTGGGTGGCATTCAAGAACCAGTTCTTCTCGGCTGTGATGATTCCGCGCTACGACTTCGATGCCAACGCCCAGCTCACCAGCATACCCCAGCCCAAGGGAAGCCTCTATCTCAAGCAGTATGAGGCCAAGATGAAGACCTTCTTCGACCCTCAGGGCAAGAAACCATCAGAGTTTGAGTTCTACTACGGGCCCAATGACTTCCGCCTCTTGCAGCGTGTTGAGAAGGAAAGCACCTACGGCAAGGACCCGCAGATGCAGCGCCTGGTGTACTTGGGATGGCCGCTCTTCAGAATCATCAACCGCTGGTTCACCATCTACGTGTTCGACTGGCTGTCTAAATGGTTCCCCATGGGCGTGGTACTCATCCTCATCACCTTGCTATTAAAGGTCATTACATACCCCATGGTGAAGAAGAGCTACATGAGTTCTGCCAAGATGCGCGTGCTCAAACCCAAGCTCGACGAGGCCACTAAGCAATATGACAAGCCCGAAGACCAGATGCAAAAGCAGCAGGCCATGATGCAGATGTATGCCGAATATGGCGTCAGCCCGCTCTCAGGATGCTTGCCCATGCTTATACAGATGCCTATCTGGATTGCCATGTTCAACTTTGTGCCTAACGCCATTCAGCTGCGCGGGCAGAGCTTCTTGTGGATGTCTGACCTCAGCACCTACGATCCGCTCGTGGAATGGAACAGCAACCTCTGGCTCATAGGCGACCACCTGAGCCTCACCTGCGTACTCTTCGTCTTGGCACAACTCATATACAGCTGGATAACCATGCAGTTGCAGAAAGACCAGATGGTGGGTCAGCAGGCCGATCAGATGAAGATGATGCAGTGGATGATGTATCTCATGCCCCTCATGTTCTTCTTCATCTTCAACGATTACTCGTCAGGTCTTAACTTCTATTACTTCATCTCGCTCATCTTCTCGGCTGCCATCATGTTCACTCTCAGGCATACCACCAACGATGAGAAGCTCCTGGCAATACTCGAAGCCAAACGAGCAGAGAACAAGAAGAACCCCAAGAAAGCCTCAGGACTGGCTGCCCGTATGCAGGCCTTGCAGCAAATGCAGCAGCAACAGCAGCAGGAACTCAGGCGGAAGCAGGAGGAACTGAACCGTAAAAAGAAAGGACTCTAAGCAATGAACAAGACTTTAGTCATGGCGATGGCCTTACTCGGGGCCACGCCTTGCGCAGCACAGAAAGTGAATATAGGTAAGAGCAACATACAACTCAAGAGCGACCTCATGACGCCTGAGGCGCTTTGGGCCATGGGACGCATCAGCAGTCCCAAGGCATCACCCGACGGACGGAGCATCGTTTACCAGGTGGGCTACTACAGTGTGGCCGAGAACAGGGGCCATCAGGTGATATGTGTCACCTCAGCCGACGGCAAGCAGAACCGCCAGCTCACCACATCGGCCGACAACGAGACCGACCCCGCATGGTCGCCCGACGGCAAGAGAATCTTCTTTCTCACCAACAGCCAGCTCTGGAGCATGGCTCCCGATGGCTCTGACAGGCGACAGCTCACGCACGATGCCACCGACATAGAGGGCTTCAAGCTCTCGCCCGACGGCAAGAAGGTGGTGTTGGTGAAGAGCATACTTTATCACGGAAGCATCAAGAAGAACCCCGACGACCTGCCTAAGGCCACCGGACGACTGGTGACGGATATGAACTACCGCCACTGGGACCACTACGTGGAGAGCATCCCTCATCCCTTCGTGGCTGACATAGCGGCCGACGGAACAGTGGGAGAGGGCACCGACATACTGAAAGGTGAGCCTTACGAGAGCCCCATGGCGCCCTTCGGAGGCGTGGAACAGCTGGACTGGAGCACTGACTCTAAGACCATAGCCTACACATGTCGTAAGAAGGAGGGCGTGGCTTACGCCAATTCTACCGACGCCGACATCTATCTCTTCGACACGCAGACAGGTTCTACGCGCAACATCTGCAAGCCCGAAGGATATAAGGAGTCGGCCATCGACTACACCAAGTCGCTCGCCCAACAGGCCGTAAACCATCAGCAGGGCGACATGATGGTGGGTTACGACGTCAATCCACGCTTCTCTCCCGACGGACAATACATTGCCTGGCAGAGCATGAGGCGCGATGGTTACGAGAGCGACCTTAACAGACTGTGCGTGATGAGCCTCAAAACGGGCAAGAAGACTTACGTTGTAGACAGCCGAAATTTTGATAGCAACGTGGATGACTATTGCTGGAGCGCTGACTCTAAGAGCATCTACTTCATCGGAGTGTGGCATGCCACCGAGATGGTTTACCAAGTGAGCAAGCTGTTCAGCCAGAACACGGTGACAAAACTCACCGACGGCGTGTTCGACTACGGCTCTGTGCAGCTCTTGGGCCGTCAGCCTAAGCTACTGCTCACACGTCACTCTATGCTGCATCCCGACGACATCTACACCCTGGCGCTAGGCTCTAAGAAGACGGCAGAGCCTTTCCAGGTGACCGATGAGAACGCTCATATCTTCAAGCAGCTCGCCCTGCCCACCGTAGAGCAGCGCTGGGTGGCCACAACCGACGGCAAGAAAGAGCTGGTATGGATTATCCTGCCGCCGCATTTCGATGCCAATAAGAAGTATCCCACCTTATTATATTGTGAGGGAGGACCGCAGAGCCCTGTGTCACAGTTCTGGAGCTACCGCTGGAACTTCTCCATCATGTCTGCCCACGGTTATGTCATCGTGGCGCCTAACCGCCGTGGTCTGCCCGGATTCGGCAGCGAGTGGAACGAGGAGATAAGCGGCGACTGGACCGGACAGTGCATGAACGACTATCTCTCGGCCATCGACGACGCAGCCAACAACCTGCCTTACGTAGACCGCGACCGCATGGGTGCCGTGGGTGCCAGCTTTGGCGGCTTCTCCGTCTACTACCTTGCAGGTCATCACAACAAACGCTTCAAGTGCTTCATAGCACACGACGGAGCCTTCAACCTCGAGTCAATGTACACCGATACTGAGGAGGGATGGTTCTCCAACTGGGAGTATGACGACGCCTACTGGAACAAAGACCAGACCGAGCGCGCCCGCAAGACCTATGCCAACAGTCCGCATAAGGCTGTAGACAACTGGGATACGCCCATCCTGTGCATACATGGCGAGAAGGATTATCGCATCAATGCCAATCAGGGCATGGGCGCCTTCAACGCTGCCCGCATGAAGGGCATACCCGCAGAGCTGCTCATCTTCCCCGACGAAAACCACTGGGTGCTCAAGCCCCAGAACGGTATTCTGTGGCAGCGCACCTTCTTCAACTGGCTCGACCGCTGGCTTAAGCAGAAGTAAGCCGTGCCGGCTGAAAGTTGTAACACATCTTTAGAGACGACAAACAATCACAAAAATGACAGAAAAAATAGTTAAGAAACTGAATGACAGCACCGCCATGAGATGGACGGCGCTGTGTATGGTGGCCTTCGTGATGCTGTGCGGCTACGTGCTGGCCGACGTCATGGACCCCCTGAAACCTCTCCTTGAGAAAGAACTGCTGTGGACATCGTCTGAGTATGGCATCTTCACCAGCGCCTACGGATGGTTCAACGTCTTCCTGCTCATGCTTATCTTCGGCGGTATGATACTCGACCGTATGGGCGTGCGCTTCACAGGTATGGCCTCATCTATCGTCATGGTGGTGGGCTGTGCCATCAAATACGCGGCCATAGCCGGTTACATCGGCAACATGACCGACACCATTCTGGGCATCCACTCTATGGTGTTCTATGCCAGCATAGGCTTTGCCATCTTTGGCGTAGGCGTTGAGACGGCCGGCATTACGGTGAGCAAAATCATCGTGAAATGGTTTAAAGGCAAGGAGATGGCCCTCGCCATGGGTATGGAGATGGCCACGGCGCGCATCGGAACCATGCTGGCCATGCTCATCACGGTGCCCATCGCCAACGCCTTCCACAGCGTGGCTGCACCTATATTGCTATGCCTCATATTGCTCTGCATAGGCTTCATCAGTATGTTCATCTACACCTTCATGGATCGTAAGCTCGACAGCCAGCTGGCTAGCGAAGAGGAAGCTGAGGAGCCATTCAAGGTGTCAGACATCATACCTATCATCAAGAACAAGGGTTTCTGGCTCATCGCCATACTCTGCGTGCTGTTCTATTCGGCCGTGTTCCCCTTCCTGAAGTATGCCGCCGACCTCATGGTGCAGAAGTATCACGTTTCTACCACGTGGGCAGGTTCCATACCCAGCCTGCTGCCTCTGGGCACTTTGTTCCTCACACCGCTCTTCGGCTACGTTTACGACCGCATCGGAAAGGGCGCCAGCATCATGATCCTGGGCTCGCTCATGCTCATTGGCGTGCACCTGGTATTCGCATTGCCGTTCCTCGACAACTGGGTGATCGCCGTTGTGCTCACCGTTATCCTGGGCATAGCCTTCTCACTTGTGCCCAGCGCCATGTGGCCTTCGGTGCCTAAGATTATTCCTGAGAAGCAGCTCGGAACAGCCTATTCGCTCATCTTCTGGGTGCAGAACTGGGGCCTCATGGGTGTGCCTTTGCTCATTGGCGTGGTGCTCGATAAGTTCTGCAAGCACGTAGGACCGGGCAATGTGGTGACTTACGACTACACGCTGCCTATGGTTATCTTCACTGGTTTCGGCGTGCTCGCCCTCATCTTCGCCCTGATGCTCAAGGCAGAGGATAAGAAGAAGCATTACGGACTGGAGGAACCGAACATCAAGAAGTAAATTTTCGTGGCCTTAATCCAAGGTAGTGACACTCGTTAGGGTGTCCGCTCACCGGTTAATAAGCAACAAACGCCATAACCTTGTCCAACTTGTAGGGACGCGGTTATGGCGTTTTGTGTGGGAGGGTTGCCGTCCTGGTGCCTAGGGAGCGACGTGACACACTTTGTCTCTAATGAATCTTAGGTTTGTTCATAAGCTTATGAGTCCGGCACAAGGCACGGTCACAGCATGGGATAATCATTGGCCTATTGCTTGCGGATGGTTACAAGGGGGATAATAAATTCATATCAAATTGTCAAAACAGGCACTATTGCCTTGCAAAAACACCCTTTTTGCTGGACAATAGTGCCTATTTTGGCGTGTAAAAGCGGCTATATTGATTTAGAGGAAGCCTTGCTGCTTCAGGGCATCGAGCAGGGTGGCAGACATGGCCTCGTTGTCCTTTTTGGTATAACGCAGGTCGGTGAACACCTGAGCGAGCGTCTCCTTATGGTTGATTTCCACAAAGTGGCGGTTCTCCTCCAGCGACTCCTTCTCCTTATAGAAGTCGTCGATGCGCTCGGGAGTATAATCCTCATACGTCTCAGGGTGCACAATGGCCTGCAAGGGCAGTCTGTCCGACTGCGCAGGCTGTTCGTCGGGCCATCCCAGGGTGATGGTAGCGACGGGCATCACCAGCTTGGGAAGCTTCAGCAAGCTGATGATTTGCAGCGGCTGATAGACTGTTGTGCCCAGGAAGCAGGTGCCCAAGCCCTCTTGCTCGGCCAGGTTGCAGAACGTCTGGCAGTAGAGCAGGGCGTCAGTAGCCGCGTTCATGAACGACAGAAAGTTGTCGTAGCCCGGTACAGCCCTTCTGTTTTCGGCCCAAAGCGTTGTTCTGCGAAAGTCAGCGCAGAAGGTCAGCACCACCGGAGCGCCCTCCACCATGGGCTGGTTGAAGTGCAGCGGCGCCAACCGATGCTTCATGTCGGCCGAACGAGTCACTATGACAGAGTAGAGTTGCAGGTTGCCCATCGTAGGCGTGCGCTCGGCAGCCTCCAGCAGGCGGTTCAGAACATCCTGGCTCACATCGTCTTTCTTGTATTTTCTGATTGTTCTTCTTTCTGATATTGTTTTCATTTTTAGATAACTTTGATATTGCAAAGTTATAAAAAGTTTTCTTTTTTGTGCACATTCTTATCATTATATTTTTAAAAAATAGTTCCATATTGTTTTTCTTATATCAAAAACTATTTGTAACTTCGCACCACAAATCACATCAAAAATAAATGGAAAATAGCAAAACATACTCATTTGAAGAGGCTTATGAGGCTTCTTTAAAGTATTTCGGCGGCGATGAACTGGCCGCCAGAGTGTGGGTTAACAAATACGCTATGAAGGATAGCTTCGGCAACATCTTTGAGAAGTCGCCTGAAGACATGCACTGGCGCATAGCGAACGAGATAGCCCGTATAGAGAAGAAATACCCCAACCCGCTCACGGCAGAGGAAACGTTCGCCTTGTTAGACCACTTCCGCTACATCGTACCGGCCGGTAGCCCTATGACGGGCATAGGCAACAACCATCAGGTAGCGTCGCTGAGCAACTGCTTCGTCATAGGTCTCGACGGCAATGCCGACTCTTACGGCGCCATCATGAAGATAGATGAGGAGCAGGTTCAGCTCATGAAACGTCGCGGCGGCGTGGGTCATGACATGAGCCACATACGTCCCAAGGGCAGCCCAGTAAACAATTCGGCCCTCACCTCTACCGGTCTGGTGCCCTTCATGGAGCGTTACAGCAACTCCACACGCGAGGTGGCGCAAGACGGCCGACGCGGTGCCCTCATGCTCTCTGTGAGTATCAAGCACCCCGACAGTGAGGCCTTCATCGACGCCAAGATGACGGAGGGCAAGATAACGGGTGCCAACGTGTCGGTAAAAATAACCGATGAGTTTATGAACGCGGCCATCAACGACAAGCCTTTTGTGCAGCAGTTCCCCATAGACAGCAAGGAGCCTATGTACAAGAAGGAGGTGTCGGCCCGCAAGATATGGGAGAAGATAGTGCACAACGCATGGAAGAGCGCCGAGCCCGGCGTGCTGTTCTGGGACACCATACTGCGTGAGAGCATCCCCGACTGCTATGCCGACCTGGGCTTCCGCACCGTGAGCACCAACCCCTGCGGCGAGATACCTCTCTGCCCCTACGACAGCTGCCGCCTGCTCTGCCTCAACCTCTACAGCTACGTAGAGCATCCGTTCACCCCCGAGGCCACTTTCAACTTCGAGAAGTTCAGCCGTCACGCTCAGTTGGCACAGCGCATCATGGACGACATCGTGGATCTGGAGATGGAGAAGATTGATCTCATCCTGGCAAAGATAGCCAGCGATCCGCAGAGTGATGAGGTAAAGGAAACCGAAAAGCACCTCTGGGAGAAGATAAAGCACAAGAGCTCGCTCGGAAGGCGCACCGGCGTGGGCATCACATCAGAGGGTGACATGCTGGCTGCCATGGGTTTGCGCTACGGAACACAAGAGGCTACCGACTTCAGCGTGAGTGTTCACAAGACATTGGCCCTCAATGCATATCGCAGTTCGGTGGATATGGCGCGCGAAAGAGGCGCTTTTGCCATCTACGACGCCAAGAGAGAGGAGAAGAACCCCTTCATCCTGCGCCTGAAAGAGGCCGACCCGAAGCTCTATGCCGACATGGTGAAGTACGGAAGACGCAACATAGCCTGCCTGACCATTGCTCCTACGGGCACCACATCGCTCATGACACAGACCACAAGTGGCATAGAGCCCGTCTTCATGCCCGTATATAAGCGCCGCAGAAAGGTGAACCCAAGCGACGCCGACGTGCACGTAGACTATGTAGACGAGGTGGGCGACAGCTTCGAGGAGTATATCGTCTACCATCACAAGTTCCTGGAGTGGATGAAGATCAACGGCATCGACACCACGAAGAAGTACACCCAGGAGGAGATAGACAATCTGGTGAAGCGCTCACCTTATTATAAGGCAACGGCCAACGATATCGACTGGCTCATGAAGGTGCGCATGCAGGGTGCCATACAGAAGTGGGTAGACCACTCCATATCCGTGACAGTCAACCTGCCCAACGACGTAGACGAGGCGCTGGTCAACAAGCTTTACGTCGAGGCATGGAAGTGTGGCTGCAAGGGATGCACCATCTACAGAGACGGAAGCCGTGCCGGCGTGATGATTTCGGTGAAGCCCAAGGACAAGAAGAAGGCCGCGCAGAAGGCCGCTCCAGAGCCTATCACGGCAGCTACCATACGTCCTACGGTGACCGAGGTGCGCCCCAAGGAGCTCGACTGCGACGTGGTGCGCTTTCAGAACAACCGCGAGAAGTGGGTGGCCTTCGTGGGCTTGCTCGACGGCTATCCCTATGAGATATTCACAGGACTGCAAGACGACGATGAAGGCATAATGCTGCCTAAGTCGGTTACCAAAGGTAAGATCATCAAGCAGACCAATCCTGACGGCACACACCGCTACGACTTCCAGTTTGAAAACAAGAGGGGCTATAAGACAACTGTTGAGGGCTTGTCGGAGAAATTCAACCCCGAGTATTGGAACTATGCCAAGCTCATCTCCGGCGTGCTGCGCTATCGCATGCCCATCGACCACGTCATCAAGCTCGTGGGCTCACTTCAGCTCAAGGACGAGAGCATCAACACGTGGAAGAACGGCGTTGAGCGGGCTCTGAAGAAGTACATCGTAGACGGCACAAAGGCCAAGGGTCAGAAGTGCCCCGTGTGCGGACAAGAAACGCTGGTGTATCAGGAGGGATGCCTGATATGCACTAACTGCGGCGCCAGCCGTTGCGGATGATGAAGATGCAAGAAGGCTTCGTGTGCCTGCGCAACGTGCGCTTTCACGCCTATCATGGCGTGTTGGAGCAAGAACGCTGCGTGGGCAACGACTATATACTGAGTGTGAGGGTGGGCTACGACTTCAGTTCCGCCCTCACCTCTGACGATCTTCGCGACACGCTCAACTATGCCTGGCTATACGATTGTATGGCGCGCGAGATGCAAAAACCCGCCAAGCTGGTTGAACACGTGGCCGGAAGAATAGGTCAGAGCATCTTCAACACCTTCCCGCAGGCCACGTCTGTGTGGCTCAGCATCACCAAGCTCAACCCGCCCATAGGGGCTGACTGCCAGGGAGCAGGGGTAGAGATAAACTTAATAAATGATAAAACCCGCAAGTAATTTCCAGTTTTTTGGCTTTTTTACATACCTTTGCAACTTAATGAGAAGCTATGTATTAAGGAAGGCAATGGCCTTCACGTTTCTTTTTATGGCTGTTTGCGCCGTGGCATGTGGCGCAAACAAAACATTCACGCTTGTTATAGACGCCGGTCATGGCGGTCACGACGTTGGCGCTCAGGGTGCCAAGTCGCAGGAGAAAAACATCAACCTCAGTGTGGCACTGGCCTTCGGCAGATATGTAGAACAGAACTGCAGCGACGTGAAAGTGGTTTACACACGCAAGACCGATGTGTTCGTGCCGCTGCACGACAGGGCTGCCATAGCCAATAAGAACAACGCCGACCTCTTTATATCCATACACACCAACGCCGTGCCGGTGGGGCATGAGGTGCAAGGCTTTCAGACCTACACCCTCGGTATGCACCGCGCCAAGGACAATCTTGACGTGGCCAAGCGCGAGAACTCCGTCATCTCGATGGAGAAAGACTATAAGCAGACCTATCAGGGCTTCGATCCCAACTCGGCAGAGAGCTACATCATGTTCGAGTTTATGCAGAGCGCCAACATGCACAAGAGCGTAGAGCTGGCCAAGACCATACAACGGTCGGTGTGCTCAACGGTAGGAAGGCAAGACAAGGGCGTGCATCAGGCCGGCTTCCTGGTGCTGCGCGAGACCACCATGCCGGGCTGTCTCATCGAGCTGGGCTTCATCACAACACCCGCAGAAGAGGATTTTCTTGACTCCGACAGTGGCGTCGATGCCATGGCGCAGGCCATCTACCGCGCCTTCCTGGAGTATAAGAGCAAGTATGCCGACGGCACCACGGTGCCTTATCAGATGCAGCAGGGCGTCAGGGTACAGCCCGTGGCTCAGAGCGACAGCGACACCGACGACTCTGTTCAGCCCTCAGTGCAGCGTAAGCAGGTGAGAAGCAGGGTGACAACTTCTGCATCGGCCACCGCTACGGCCGAGAAGAAGGCACAGCAAAAAGTGGCCGAGGCTCCGGCTAAGGTGCAGACCAGAAAGGCGCAGGCCCCCGATAAGGCTCAGGCTGACAGGGCTTCAGAGCGTGCAAAGAGCGCCAACGCCAAGGCGAAAGTAAGCGAGGCATCTACCAAGAAAGAAGTGGCTGAGCGTACCAAGAGCGCCAACGCCAAGGCGAAAGGAAGTGAGGCATCTACCAAGAAAGAAGTGGCCGAACGTGCCAAGAGTGCCAACGCCAAGGCGAAAGGAAGTGAGGCATCTACCAAGAAAGAAGCTGCAGTAGCCAAGAAGGCTCCTGCCAAGGGCGAGAAAGCCGAAAAGGCAACCGACAAAAAGGCTGACGCCAAAAAGGAACGCACCGCATCTGCCAAGCAGAAAGATAAGGAGGAGAAAGGCGGAACAACCGTCTTCAAGGTGCAGATATTCTCTACTCCCAAGCAGCTGAAAGCCGATGACGCCCGTCTGAAGCACTACAAGGCTGTGTCATACTATCGCGAAGGCAACATGTATAAGTACACAGCAGGTTCGTCGGCCAACTATCATGAGATTTCAGCGCTGCGCAAACGGCTCGCCGCTGAATATCCCGATGCCTTCGTCGTAGCCTTCAAAAACGGCAAGAAGGTGAACACCAACGACGCCATCAGAGAGTTTAAAAGCAAAAAATAACATTCTAAGGAAGAGCAGATATGAAGTTTTTCACTAACGAAGTAAAGATAGCACTGGTGGCCATTGTGGGCATCGTGGTGCTGTTCTTTGGCATGAAGTTCCTCAAGGGGCTTGACTTTTTCAGCACCGACAGCCATTACGTCATGAAGTTTCAGAACGTAAAAGGTCTCTCGGCATCCACTCCCATCCTCTCAGACGGATATAAGGTGGGCTCCGTAAAGGGCATACAATACGACTACGACCATCCTGGCAACGTCACGGTAGACGTGTCGCTCAACAAAGACCTGAAGGTTCCACAGGGCACCACGGCCGAGATAGTGAGCGACCTGATGGGCAACGTGCAGGTCAACCTCATCATGCCACAGCGCATCACGGGCTTTCTGCAGCCAGGAGGGGTTATCAACGGCAATCTGAACGGTGGCGCGCTGGCCGGAGTGAAAGACCTCATGCCGGGCATCAAACAGATGATTCCCAAGCTCGACTCCATACTCTACAGCGTGAACATGCTGCTGGCCGACCCCGCGCTGGCTGGTTCGCTGCACAACGTACACGACATAACGGCCAACCTCACCACCACAACGCGTGAGCTCAACCAGTTGCTGGCTACAGCCAACCATGAGCTGCCGGCTCTGAGCAAGAACGCTTCTACGCTCATGACAAATGCCAACGGCACGGTGACAGAGGCGCGTGGCACGCTGGGCGACGCCAGTTTGCTGCTCAGAAACGTTAACGGCAAGGTGAACAGCGTGGACGTAGAGGGCACTATGAACAACGTCAACAGATTGCTGACCAATATGCAGCAGCTCACGGCCAAGCTCAATAACGACAAAGGGTCGCTGGGCAAGCTGATGAACGACCCCGAACTGTATAACAACCTTACGCAAACCATGCGCGACGCCGACTCACTGCTGGTCAACCTCAAGGCTCACCCCAAGCGCTACGTTCACTTCTCGCTCTTCGGACGAAAGGACAAATAAGCCGTTGGGTGACGCAACACGCAGGATAATATCCTCTTTGCGAGTCACGTTCATCACATCCTGAGCAGTAGAGATGAGCTACATGTGCGTCCGAAAGGAGCGTATACAGGTAATCTTATTGTTCTTCTTAACTCGATTGTCATTCGCTTGCGCACGGCCACAAGGGGTCGTGCCTGCAGTGGATGTATATTTGTTGCAGCTTACCAGAGACGCGCGCATCCCTATTCAGATTTTGAAACGATCCTTGTCGAACCGTCTTAAAACCCAAATGCATGGTTTTAGCACCCAAAAGTAGCCTTTTAGCACGGCAAAACAGGTACTTTTGCACGGTCAAAGTGCCCATTTCGCTCAGCACTGTCACAAAGTCGTGCCACAAAGCCTATTATGCGGCCAGGTGAATGAAGCCACAAGAGATGCATTGACATAAATCAGTTATGGGTGGCAGCGATGCAAATGAGATAAAAAATTAACGACATGACGCCACTATTTAAATTATGTCTAAATATCATATTTAAAGTTCCACGCTCTAATAAATCCGGCAAAGTGACGTGTTTATCAGCCACTTTCACTATCACCTGACAATGTTTCACCATTCTTGCAACAATTTTGTAAATTCATTTGCAATGTTCTTATTTACAGAACATTATAAAAAAGCAAACTATATAGGCCAATATAATCAGCGGAGAAAGTCGTTAAGTGTCTAAAATGTAGCACTTTTTGCACTTTTAATGCCATTATTAATATTTCAAAGATATGGTTATTTCTGAAAATATAACTACCTTTGCATAACAATTCAAAGAAAGTCGCTGGAGTAGAAGCAATATATTAATCTTCGAAAGCAATGAACGTAAAACACGATGCGCTCTGGGCTCAGTGTCTCCAACTCATCAAGGAGAACGTGACGGAGCAGCAATATAACACATGGTTCAAGCCCATCGTCTTTGAGTCTTTCAAGAGTCAGACCAAGACCGTGTTGGTGAAGGTGCCCAGTACGTTTGTATATGAGTACCTGGAGGAGAATTATGTAGATCTCTTAGGCAAGGTGCTCACCCGCGTCTTCGGCGCCGGCGTGAGGCTCAACTATCGTGTCGTGGTGGTCAAGCAGCCCGCCGCGGCCACTGTGTTGGAGGGTGACGAAGAGTCGCACAGCGACGCGCCCGTCAAGACAAGAAACATCAACCAGGCTCCCACGCCGCTCGATGCCGCTCCGCTGGAGGACATCGACTCGCAGCTCGACCCGCGCAAGACCTTCAAGAACTTCATAGAGGGACAGAGCAACAAGCTGCCCAGGTCTATCGGACTGAGCATTGCCGAGCATCCCAACACCACACAGTTCAACCCGATGTTCATCTACGGACCGTCGGGATGCGGAAAGACACACCTCATCAATGCCATAGGAAACTATACCAAGCGCATGTATCCGCAGAAGAGGGTGCTGTATATCAGCGCCAGACTCTTTCAGGTGCAATACACCAACAGCGTGCTGCAAAACACAACCAACGACTTCATACAGTTTTATCAGACCATCGACATGCTCATCGTGGATGATATACAAGAGTGGGTCAACTCTCCCAAGACGCAACTCACCTTCTTCCATATCTTCAACCACCTCTTCCGCAACGGAAAACGCATCATTCTGGCCAGCGACCGGCCACCCGTTGACCTGAAAGGCATGAGCGACCGCCTGCTCACACGCTTCTCATGCGGGCTCATCGCCGAGCTGGAGAAGCCCAACGTGCAGCTGTGCGTAGACATTCTGAACTCTAAGATAAGGCGCGACGGACTGCGCATACCCTCGTCGGTGGTACAGTATATCGCCCAGACAGCCAATGGCAGCGTGCGCGACCTGGAGGGTGTCATCAACTCGTTGCTGGCCTACAGCGTGGTATATAACAGCGATATAGACATGCGTCTGGCCGAGCGCGTCATCAAGCGTGCCGTGAAGGTAGACGACGAACCGCTCACCATAGACGATATATTGGAGAAGGTGTGTCACCACTTCAACGTCACCACCGCCAACGTATCGGGCCGCAGCCGCAAGCGCGACTATGTGGTAGCGCGGCAGGTGTCTATGTATCTGGCACAGAAATACACCAAGATGCCGGCTTCACGCATTGGTAAGCTGGTGGGAGGCCGTGACCATAGCACGGTGATACACAGTTGCTCGCAGATAGAACAACGGCTGAAAACCGACAAAGGCTTTCAGGCTGAGATAGAAAGTATAGAAACTTCGTTCAAGCTCAAGCAGGCCTGAACGTTGTAACAGCGTCCCTCATGTGGGCTCAGAAATTGTGCTCACCCACCGCTTAATCGTCGAACACCCTCACCACACTCAAGTAGGGACGCTCGTTCGAGCGTCCGCAAGCGAAGACAAGCAACGAATATCCACTGTAGTGGCCGCGCCTTGTGCCGGCCTCGCAAGCAAGAACAAGCGAATAATATGTAACGCATGTAATAATCCACCCCCTAACAGTAGGGACGCTCGTTCGAGCGTCCGCACCAACGAGCAACCCAACCGTATTCGGTCGTTGACGTACGTTGATAAACATAACCTATTGATAATCTTTCGCTTGTACGACGGTAGCGGGGCTGTGTCAAAAGTCAGATTTTGGCCCAGCCTATCATAAATTAGGCAGCTA
>SAMEA3663054__coassemble_751_pt1 | contig 17663 bp, 15 predicted proteins | sample SAMEA3663054__metabat2_low_PE_005 | metagenome-assembled genome bin SAMEA3663054 (sample SAMEA3663054) | pig gut metagenome | biome: pig gut; feature: pig-associated habitat; material: faeces | place: France | collected 2012 | reverse complement strand
CCACAGCTTAGAAGGCTGTTGCTCTAATCCAACTGAGCTACGGAACCATCATTTTCGGATGCAAAGGTACAAACTTTCCACGTTATAAAACACATTTCAGCCCAAAATATTTTATATCAAGGCAAATTTTCTTTAAATCTCCAAATAATCGTGCCCAACAATTTCCACAGTTCAGCATTTGCAAAGACTTTGAAACCTACATATTAAGGGGCAAATAAATCTTTTTTACTATCGCCCAATCTGTGATTTGTAGCGTATAGCAAAAAACAGACAGCAAAATACGAAGCAATTATTGATATCAGCTATCGCGCTCTAACCACAACTCATGTCTCCATCTATTCTGTAAAAGCACTGAGTTGTGAAGGCTCTTTCTACGCAAAAAGCGACGATATAACAAAGAAACTCCCAAATATATACAAAATTAAAACATAATCTGAACAAAAAACTTATTTGTTATACCGTTTTAATAAGTCTTGAGCATTATCTACAGTTTTCATACAGAATTGCCAAATATATTTGCCAAGAAAAAGGGATGCCCATGAAATATCTTAATTATTATCTGTATGATGGCAATGGTAGGGACCTCTTGTTACGCTTCCTGCTGCTTGTTATTTGTTCAATAACACTGACATGGCTCGTGATAAGCGTGGCCTCACAATGGGGCAACATTATTTATTCGCTCAACACAGCTGACCATCATCTCATGGCGATGCTCAACTTCACTGGTTCGGCTGCTACGGACAAATTTTGGTATGATTATTCGTGCACGGCCGTTTGGATACCACTTACAGCTACAGCCATTCTTATGGTGGCAAGAACCCAACGGGGCAACGTGCGTGGCACATGCATATTGCTGCTTGCCATAGGCCTGACGGTGGCGCTCACCGACCAGATTTCATCATCCATCTGCAAACCATTCTTCGCCAGACTGCGTCCCTCACACGACCCATCTATCTGCTATATGCTACATTATGTTAACAACTATCGAGGCGGAAACTACGGGTTTGTTTCAAGTCATGCAGCCAACGTCACGGGGCTTGTGACGTGGTTGTTTTGGCTTTTCAGCCATCGCATCATGCGCTTGGTGTTCTTGCTCTTTGCCATAATGACTTGCTATTCGCGCATTTACCTCGGCGTGCACTTCCCCGGCGATGTCATTATGGGATGTTTGTTGGGAGTTTTCATTGCCTGGACCGTGGGCAAATGCTTTAAAAGAATACTGCATGTACGCTCCGTGCAAGGACTATGCCCCTCATCCCTATCGTCTTTATTCTCACAATGGTGTGCTTCATCATCTTCTGACGGACAGAGCCCATCATTCTACTCTCATCGACGCATAGCTCCAAGCCGGTTTTAAGGTCTTCAAATACCGTGTCAGGCTAATCGAACACCACTCACATCATGTAGGAAGTGGATTAAGAACAAGTTATGCCTTTACTTCGGGCAGACCTTGGCACCCCGCCAAAGAGCCTCTCACAATGTGATAATAAAGACAAGGTGTGCCTGCAACTGCCAGACACACCTTATTATATAGTATAGCTTAAAGCACGCAGCCTACCCCACCCTGCACAACTTCACCTCAACACCTGTTATGCCGGGCATAGGGTCGCGCTGCATGAGGTGATGGATGGTTATGCGCAGACTGTCGGTTTGCTGCAAGTTCACTTCAGACACATGAAAATTTATCACGCAGTTGCTCACGCCCTCATCGCCCAACATATGGCCGTCATCGTCTAGGAGCGGCAAGTTGAGCGTCTCATGCAGAGTGTGCTTCTTGCCCAAGAGGGTTCTGTCTACGCCGATGTACAGACTCTTGAACGGGAAGTCGGTGGTATAACGCAGTCCCACGTCCAGCCTATAGCGCCCCGGCTGCTGCTTAGGGATGTTAAACACCAGCGTGTCGGCACTCCGCCAGCCCTCTACATGCACGTCGGCATACCTGTCATACACCCTACCGTCGTCACAACAGGCCAGCAGCATCAGAGCTGCGAGCGCGAAGAACAAAGTAAACAGCCTACTGCGCATTGCCTTGTCCCTTTGTCTTATCGGTGGGTTGACGCCTCTGCTTGTTCCGGTTGGCATTGGGCCTGCGCTCCTGCTTGTCAGCTTTCCGGCCTTGGGCCTTGGGCTTGGGCTTGTTTTTCTTGCGGCGCTTTGCCTTGTCAAAGCGGCTGATGTCGGCACCCTCCAGCAAGTCGATGGGCTTCTTGGGTTCCTTCACCTTACCGTTGTCCATCAGCGAGAGAGGCTTCTCACCATGCTGGTTCATCACGATGATGTCATGCGCCCGACTTGCCGAGATGGTCTCCAGGTTGGCCGCCAGATTCTTATCGGTTGAATATGTGAGCTGACCGGTGAGTATATCTTTCTTAAAGAGGTGATAGTCGGCGTCCTGCGTCTGCAATATCACGTCCTTGCTCGGTATGCTTCGCATAGCCTCCATATAGTCATCCACCTCATAGTTCAGGCAGCACTTCAGCTTGGCGCACATACCTGCGAGCTTGGTGGGGTTCAGGCTGATTTCCTGAATGCGCGCGGCATTGGTGCTCACGCTGGAGAAATTCTTCATCCACGTGGCACAGCACAGCTCCCTTCCGCAAGGTCCTGTACCGCCAATGCGGCCGGCCTCTTGCCTGGCACCTATCTGCTTCATCTCTATGCGCACATGGAAAGCGGCCGCAAGGTCTTTGATGAGCTGTCTGAAGTCTACCCTTTCGTCGGCTATATAATAGAAGATGGCCTTGTTGCCGTCGCCTTGATACTCCACATCGCCTATCTTCATCTGCAAGCCCAGTCCCTTGGCTATCTGCCGCGAGCGTATCATGGTGTCGTGCTCACGGGCCTTAGCCTCCTTATATTTGGCCATGTCCACATCCTTGGCCTTGCGGTAGATGCGCTTAATGTCGTCGGCGCTCTTCAAATTAGCCTTTTTCAGCTGCAACTTCACCAGCTGTCCCGTCAGCGTAACCACGCCGATGTCGTGCCCCGGACTAGCCTCCACGGCCACGATGTCGCCTTTTTGCAGGTCCAGATGGTTCACGTTATGATAGTAGCCCTTGCGGGTATTCTTGAATTGCACCTCAACCAAGTCGGTCGATTCGCTGTTTCCCGGCACGTCGGCCAGCCAGTCGTATGTGTTGAGCTGTCTGTCCTGCCTGCCGCATCCCTTTGCCGAGAGACCGCGGCAGCAGCCTTGCCAAAGGGTGAACTTCATATTTTTAAAATCCATTTCTTATTGTCAGTCATTAGGCCACAGTCGCCGGGAGAGTGGCCGGATAATATATATGTCTTAAAAAACTCACTTGCTCAGCAACAGCACAATGAGCTTCAGCGCCACGTCGAAGAACACCATGGGGGCGTTGGCGTTTTGTCCGATGTCACGATAGGCACGCTCCAGCAAGTGGTTGATGCCTATGATGTTGCGCTCGTTGATGAAAGGAGCGAAGTTGCGTGCAAAGCCTTCCTCCTCTATTGTCATGTACACGAGCTCCCTTTTATGGAAGTTGTAGACAAAGCTCTCACGAATCATCTGCATGAAGTAGGCCAGCATGCGGCGTTGCTTCTCACGTCCGAACTCTGACACGGCATCACTCCACCGCTTCAGCTGCAACACGTCGCGCTTATAGCACAGCCTCATCAGCTCCTTGAAGAGGTCAAGAAAGGTTCTGTTCTCATTGCCGGCTGCCAGCGTGCCCAGGGCTGCCGTCCACGAGCCACGGGCTATGTGTGCCACGCGGGTGGCTGCCTGCTCGTCTATGGCGCGCCGGCTCACCAGCTCGCGACAGATGTCTTGCTCGGGTATGCGCTTCACTTCAAAGCGCTGCGTCCTGCTCCTGATGGTCTCAAGCAACAGCTCCGGCTGCTCGCTCACCAGCAAGAAGACGGTCTGACTGGGCGGTTCCTCCAACAGCTTGAGCATTTTGTTGGCGCAAGCTATGTTCATACGCTCGGGCAACCAGATGATACTCACCTTATATCCGCCCTGACTCGACTTCAGAGACAGCTTGTGCAGCAGGGCATCGCTCTCACGGACGGTGATAATGGCCTGCTGATTGGCAGCGCCCATCATGCTCATCCATTGCTCAAGAGTGAAGTATGGCCCTGTGCGGAGCAGCTCATGCCATTGCTTGGCAAAGTCATCGCTCTCCGGAACATGGTCAGAACCCATGCCGGGTGTCTTGATGGTGGGAAAAGAGAAGTGCAGGTCGGGGTGCTCCAGGTTGCGCAACATGGCGGCAGCATTCACACGATTGCCCGTAAACGAGGCGTTGTCCTCGCCCAGCAGATAGGAGGCAAAGGCCAGTGCAAGGGCCATCTTGCCCACGCCCGCGGCTCCCGTAAAGAGCAGAGCCTGCGGCACGCGACCCTCATCGGCCAACTGCTTGAGCCTGTTCTTGGCTTCCTGTTGCGCTATCACCTCATCCCATTTCATTGATGTGCTGTTCTTATTCCGGGCAAAGTTACGAAAAAATAATCAGAAAACATGCCTTTCTGAGATAAATGATGCATTTGGCACACTTTACGCCCATGCTCACACACAGCATGAACGGTCCGCTCGGCATAAGCCGAACGGCACAACAGCACATAGAGGCACAACCTTCATGCCTCTTACCCAGCCTGCTCTGACGCCCGTCAGAAGCTCATGGATGCAACCGGAAGATGATTTTTAGCCACAAAGCCCTGTCCACAGTGGGCCGGATTTAGCCTGACCCATCCCGTGGCGTGGCTCTGTCAGTCATCCTTCCATGCCTCATCACCATCCTCGTGCAAGTCCACTTGGCGGTCATCATCCTGATAAACATTGTTCAGGTCATATTCTTTTTCGTTATGCATCTTTGATTTGCGCTTCATAGTATTTATGTTTTAAAGTGATTACAGGTACAAATATAGTTCGTTTTTTTGATACTTTTGACAAGAAACAAGAAAATTATGAGTTCTCACCTCACATTTAACTCTGGCTATGCTCAGTATGCCCAAGGCTGGGCCTGCACGAGGATGATGACCGAAGAGAACAGAACAACAAGAGAGAACTAACGAAATAAGCTTACAATAAGCAGACGGTTCACGCGTCTTTATATACTGTTTGACAAGACAGCATAGTCACATCTGTTGGCAACAACATATTCTTAGCTTTACAGAAATGCCCTTTTTACATGACAAGAACACGCATTTGGGAGACCGAAAAGCATACTTTTGAATGGGCAAAGTGGCAGTTTTTGAGCACAGAACATATTCCATTGGCACACAAGTACTTACAACAACACACCAACAAGTAGTACGCTATTTGCTTAATAAGCGTGTAGAGAGAGGGCAACAACAGGCCCTAAGCACCGCAAGGCAGGACAGATATAAACGAAAAATGATTACAACAGAAGGACTGTTGAGTACTCACTCCTCATCATTGATAATGCGGCGATACTCCGTGGGCGTCATTCCGTAAACCTTTCGGAAGGCTCTGATAAAGCTGGCGGCATTTTTATAACCCACCTGCTCGTACACAGCCTGAAGGGTGAAGCGCTCGCTGTGCTCCTTGTCGGCCAACAGTCTGCACGCCTCTCTGATGCGATACTCATTCAGGAGTGCCTTGAAGTTCTTGTGATAACTATCGTTGATGACCCACGACACATAGTGGGTGTTAGAGCCGGTGGCACGTGCCAGGTCTTGCAAACTGCAATCGGGGTTGGCAAAGAAGTATGTGTGGCCCATCACATCGTTTATCTTAAACAGCAGTCTGCGCTCGTTCTCCTCAGAGATGGGGCGTTCGCGCTGTGCGGCACCTTCATCCTCATTCTCCGACAGGCAGCCTCCGTCTTTCTGCAAATACTCTTGCAAAAGAAGCTGGTTCTGCTTGTCCTGCTTAGCCAGCTCGCTGTTCTTGCTGATAAGCAAGCGTTGAGCCTCCAGCAGATGCCGGTTCTTGCGGTATATGTACAGGATGAGCACGGCCAGAACGAGCAGAAAAGCCACTGTTATAAAGATAATGGCGTTCTGCATGTAGATATGGTCATGCAGCCTGTTAAGCCTCTCATTATTTACTCGGTCTTCATATTCGTTTAGCTTATGGCGCACATTGAAGAACTCGCGCATGTTGTAAACCGAATCGCTCAAGCTGAAGAAGCGCGACCGGTAGAGCCTGGCCTTAGCCTCCTGATGCCCCAACGAGTAGGCATCGGCCAACATCTTATAAGCGTTCACCAGAAGTTCGCCGTTACGAAGGCTGTCGGCCATGGCCTCGCAACGCCGACCCATGCTTATGGCTTCCTTATATTGGCCCATGCGCACGTATATATTGCCTATCTCACTCATCTGAAAGAGAATGCGCACTGGGTCCATACCTTGACGGCGGGCATATTCCTCGGCTTGGCGATGCACGGTTATAGCTTGCCAAAAACGGTTTTCTGCCGTGAGTATGCGAGCCTTGTCATACAAAAGATAATATCGCCAACTGTCTTTGTCCAGCGTATTGGGCGTCTTTGAAGACAACGAATAATAATAATGAGCCTTCTTAACGTTGCCCAACCTGCAGTACACCGTAACAAGATTGGTAAGAAAGTTAGACTGCAAATTGCTGTCGCCAATGCGTTTGGCCAGGGCATATCCCTTCGCATAGTAAGCCGCACAACTGTTATAATCGCCGTAGGCATCGTATATATTGCCTATATAACCGGTGCAGGCGGCACAGTTGCGATAGTCTTTCTCGCGCTCTGCCTGCTCCATGGCACGGATATAGTCATCCAGAGCCTCAGGATATTGGCCGGCATTATACTTTTTGTCGGCCATGGCACGCAGCTCTTTCGAACTTTTTTCTGCCAGCATCGTGGCAGAGGGAAGAAGAAGTAGCAGCGTCAGAAAAGCAGATATGATATGATGAATATGCCTCATTCTCGTTTCTTGTCCGTACAAAGGTAACAAAACTTTCGCGTTTTCGGAGTATGAATACAAAAAATCACTTCTTTTCATCCTTTTTCTATCCTATCAGAAGGGCAGAAGCAGGACTCGGCTGATGACTTACATAGAAGACCTGAAAGCGAACGACTAAGGGCAAGCCTCCCGTGATAAGAGACTTGCCCCGATATGTTCTTTGTTATCTATTCCCGCTTTCAGTCCCGTTCCGTGCTCCCATTTCGATGTCCATCGCCGTTTGTCATAGCTTAGGGAAAGAAGGCGGTGAAGCGACAATATCATCTCAAGCGTTATTCAGACCATAGAGAGGAGCCGAAAGGCGACTGCTTGGCTGGAGTGTCTTCATTGTCTGGGCCCGTTGTCTTGGGCCCTTCGGCGCTTGTGCCGTAGTAATCGCTGGCGGCAGATTTTGTTTCTGTGTCAGAGAGAGCCATCGGCGTGGCCGGTTCCATATAGAGCGCTTCGATGCTGGGTGATATATATGTTTTCTTATTTTTCATTGCTTTTTTCATTTAACAAGTTCTTTCTTTCCGTTCACTATATAGATGCCTGCGGGCAGACGGTCTAGGTTTCTGGAATCGTTGCTCACCACCTGACCCTGCAAGTTGTATATCTTGCCGGTGTTGAAGGCGCGCGGATCCATATCCTCGGGTGTTATCACACTCAAGCTGCTGATGCCCGTGGTGGTGTTAACATCGGTGAAACCAAACTCAGTCGCTCCGAACACCATGCTTTTAGCATCAGCTTTGCTGCTGTCAAAGTCTAAGTAGGAACGGAAGCTGTAGCTTTCGTGACCGTCGGTGGTGTAATACTTAAAGTTGCCATCCTTGCTGCCTACGTAATAGTCGCCTGTGCCCATAGGCTCATTGTTGAATACGCCCTTCCAGGTATAGCCATGCGTGCAATTCACAGTTTCAGGGCTTACGGCTGTGGATGGGAAATATACGGCAGTGAAGCTGGGATTCGTCACATCTTTTGCGGGCTTGATGAGATAGGGCACACCGGCTGCCACCATCTGGTCATATACGTGGTGAATCATCACGATGGTATTGCGGTTCATGGTAGAAGTCTGTCCGTCTACCGTCACCTGCTCGCCTTGCTGGGCTACTTGCTTCACCTCATCGAGCACGACAGCAACGCCGAAGACGTCGCGCATCTGCTTAGCCGATAAGCTGAAGGGCAGGCAGAGGGTTGTCCACTGGTCTTTCTTGAAGGTCCTGTTTAGAGTTACGCTGACCAGCTTATCTGTAGGTGCGCTGAAGGATGTAGCCTTGTTGTCCAAGCTCACTGTCTGGGCCGTCTGATCGGCATCGGCAACAAACTTATATCCGCAAAAGCCAAGTTTAGAAGTATTAGAGAAGATGAAATATGTCTTTCCGGGCAGGACGGGAAACTCATATTTCACGTATGATTTCTGGATGACCATATAGCCACCATCATTTGTTTTATGAACATGTATAGCAATGTCTGCGCCATTCGTTCGGGTCTGGTCCAGGGCACCTTTCATCAGATCGTATTCCGGATCGCCTTTGGTAACCTCTTGCCTCTTACCATTTACCAGCTTGTAAAAATACAGCTGGGGATTATTACTAGGATTCTGTGCTTTCTGCAAATCTTGCAGCTCCGAAAAGGTCCAAGTTAGGCTGTTGTTAACAGTGGGCTTAACATTGGGAACATTCTCTCCATGTTCGTCTTTGATATAGAAAGGACGCCATGCTATCTCACCTGTAAAATCATCATTCTTTCCAGTCCAACCATAAACATTAGGCGTGGTTGCATTCTTATCGTTATTAAAGGTATTGATGGAACCATTCTGAAGAATATAAACGCTGAGTGTGCCTTTCTTTTCGGGTTCGAACATGACATAAGCGCCACGGCAGGGTAATGACGTACGCTTATTGCTGTCATCAAAAGCACCACGTGTCTCACTATAGGCATCGTTAGTTCCTGCCGTTGAATAAAGGAATCCATCGAGCGTACGCGTGAACAGGCCTTGGTCATCTGTACCAGAATCGTCGCCGACGGGCTGCTTCCATGAATCTGTCTTGGTTTTGCCTTCAGATGAAGTCCATGTGTTCGCTTCTCCGGATGCTCCATATTGCCAGCCTCCAAGATACATGCAGCCCCCCCCATTGGTGGTTGTCAGGGCTTGGCCTACCTCGAACGACGTTCCCTTATCAACCACATAGGCATTGTCGTTGGCATTGATGCCTGTGAAATAATAAGCAAGCGTTCCCGTCTCGGGAAAGGCAGTGGTAGTGGGGATGGTGCATTTGGCACCTATCTTATTTTCTGTTTTACTGATCAAGACAATATCACCCGTGGGATTTACATCGTAAGTTTTTTCATCACTAGTCTTTGTAACCTTCACGCTGCCATCAACTGAGAGGAAAGGCATATCCACAGTCTCGCCCAACGTGGGGGCAGCAAGGGTGGCATTGTTCAGTACTTGCTTTGAGCCGCCAGCCTTGAGAAAAGACGGTTCGAAGCTCACGCTATTCAGATGAGCCGGAAAATCCGTGTTTTTATTGTTGCCATAGAAATAATAAGTCTTGCCACCAATAACAAAAACATATTGAGTCATCTCTCCGAAAGGGCTTGTCGGAGTTTCAAAAGAAGTAACTTTGTTCCTGTTAGTATTTACTTCCACCCATCGAGCAGGCACTCCATGCCAACCAGAATAAGTGAGGGTGAGCTTGCCGCTGACAGCAGGCTTGAATACATAAAAGCCACCATGGTTAGGAACAATATCATCTAAAGCCAAGGTAGAACCGGCCTGAGCATAATAATGTTCGTTACGAGCATTGCCCTGATTATCCATTAACTGGCCTATTGTCCAGTTTTTATCACCCGTCGCACCAAAAGTAACGGAGAGGCCGGGAATGTCGGTGTTGGTGGTTCCTGCAGCAATGGTGCTCACTTTTCCGTTGAGCGTCATCGTGTAAACCTTGTTACTTGAATTCTCAACCTCGTTGGTAGTGGTGTAGTCCCACCCTGGCACCGTGGGCTCCGTCCCCGTTTCCGTGGTCGTGGAACCGGCTTCGGTTGTTGTGGTCCCACTACCTGTTTCCGTAGTGGTGCCATTAGCTTCCTGTGCCCGCGTGTGTGAAACAAACGGGATGAGGAATAACATCAATAAAAGTTTTTTCATCTCTAGCTTAAGTTATTTATTTTTATTTCTCATTTATTTCGGTAGACAATATATGCCCGACGCGCCACATGAGTAAGAAAGCGAACGGAACAAAAGAGTTATTGTTACTCCGGTTTATCTTTTAGCGACTGCAAAATTACAATTTTTTTCATAGCTTCCCAAAAGAAAAACCAAATAAAGAATAAAAGCATATCGCGAAAAATACCAAAACAAGCCTTCATCCCTTTATTATTCTAAAATAAAGCGTCTCATAAAGGTAGTATTACGCAAAAAAAAAACGCTGCAAAAAATATTTCACCCATCTCACTCAGGAAATTATCAACTGATTATCAGGAAGTTGAAAGTCAAGTCAGAGCTCAAGACATCTCCCCCACATTTAACCCACATCTAATCATAGCCATGCGTTTATTACCGCTTCTAAGATTTATATACAAAAATATCATATTTTTTACTCAATCCCATCGCTCTCTTCTCGTCATTTGGGGCCGCAGGTTCGTACGCCATAGGAGGTGCACAGTCACGGGGCAATATACCCACGAGCATGCAACGAACATCAAATGCAGGGTGCTATTCGCTGTTCGTTGCTGCACAAGGATGCGGACGCACAGACGTACGTTAAAATGTGGTATTATGGCGTTCGTTGTTGTGCGGTCCCCGGGATGGAGCCCCTCCTAAGTGCATAGCCACAAAGGGCTGTTCACCAAAGCTATTGCCTGATGAGATTGCGCCCGGCATCTATACGCAGGAATATGAAGAGCAGAAGAGTGAAACCCCAAAGCGACGATCCGCCATAGCTGAAGAAGGGCAGCGGGATGCCGATGACAGGGGTCAGACCGAGCACCATGCCCACATTGATGAACAAATGGAAGAGGAAAATGCTGGCCACACAATAGCCATAGACTCTTCCGAACTTAAAGGGTTGTCGCTCAGCCAGCATCATCAGTCTGACAATAAGGGCCAGAAAGAGCAGCAGAACAGCTGCCGAGCCTAAGAACCCTTCCTCTTCGCCCACGGTGCAGAAGATAAAGTCGGTGTCTTGCTCAGGCACAAACTTCAACTTAGTCTGCGTTCCATTGAGGAAGCCTTTGCCACCCAGACCGCCCGAGCCAATGGCTATCTCGCTCTGATGAACGTTATAGCCCGCGCCCGCAGGATCTTCATCCAGGCCCAGCAGCACATTGATACGCACGCGCTGGTGAGGCTCCATGACATCGTTGAGTACATAATCGGCACTGTAGAAAAACAACACGGAGCCAACAGCAAACAGGGCTATGTAGAAATAATGCATGAAGCGGGTGCTCAGACCTTGAAAAACAAGGTAGCCGATGAGGAAGGCTGAAAGCACCAGCTGCACCCATACCACATCGAAAGGTATGACAAAGGTGGAGAAGAGCACGAAGAGCAGGGTGAGACCCACACAATAGGCCAGAATGCCAAGGGCGGCAGCGCGGTCTTTGAGATAGGTGTAGACCATGCCAGAGGTGAATATCTGCACAAGCAGCAGCACCACGAACTTACCCACAGAGGTGTGCTGATCCCACATCATCACGTTTTCGTACTTGATGCCTACAACGAAATAGACGACCATAGCCACGCCGGTGAAAAGGAAGCTGCCCGACATGCCCTCACGATAAAACATGAGGAAGAAGGCCGTATAGACGAGTGCCGAGCCCGTCTCACGCTGACCGACTATGAAAAGCATGGGTACGATGACGATGAGGCACGCTCCGAAGAAGTCTTTCCACTTATGTATGTCGAAGCCATAGGAGCTCATGTACTTTGAAATGGCCAGTGCCGTGGCGAACTTGGCAAACTCTGCGGGCTGCAAACGCAGCGGACCGAGCACCAGCCACGATCGGGAGCCCTTGATTTCGTGGGGGTTGAAGATGGTGACAAACAGCAATACCATGAACAAGCCATATATCACGTAAGCAAAGGTATCGTAGAACCGGTCGTCAAGCATGAGGAGCACAAAGCCCAGACAGATACTGGTGCCTATCCAAACAATCTGCATGCCCGACCGTGTGGAGAGACTGAAGATGTCGGTATCTCCATAAGTGTAGCTTGCGCCACACACGCTGACCCATCCAAAGACGAGCAAGGCGAGGTAAATGCCTATGGTCCACCAGTCTAGAGACTGGAGCACACCGGGCTGCTTGTCACTCTGATTCGTGTTTAGCATTCTTGTCTGATTTCTTATCCTTTGGTTCTTTGTCTGTTTCCTTACGTTTCTCGGTACGTATGCCCACCTCTTCCTCCGGCATGAGTGCCGGATCGTTGAGAGGCTCGCTGCCCTTTTGTTGCTTCTTCTGCTCCTTCTCCTTGGCCTCCTTCTCTGCCAACTTGCTCTTGAGCTGAAGGTCTTTGGCGTCCTGCACCTTCTTGAGAGAGTCCTTGATGGCGTTGATGCGCTTGATGGAGTCGAGCTTCAAAGAGTCGGCATGAGTGAGCGGACGGTCAAAGCCATACTTGATATGACGGCTCTGCATGACGGCAGCCTTGGCCATACTGCTCTTTGAGAGCTTGCCATTGAGATATAGCTCTATCATGAGCGAGCCAATTGGCACACCGTAGACGGCACCGAAGCCACCATTCTCTACATATACGGCGATGGCTATCTTGGGATTGTTCATCGGGGCAAAGCCCATGAAGGCCGAGTGGTCGCGCCCGCGGTTCTGCGCCGTGCCCGTCTTACCACACACCTCATACATGGGGGTGTTGGCCGAGCGGCAGGTTCCTCCCAGCACAGAGGCACGCATACCGGCCACCACCCATTCGTAAGCAGCGCGCGAACCCATGGTGTAATGGCGCTCGGTATATTTCTTGTCAAGCTTCTCGCCCTGAACGTGGCGCACCACGTGCGGCGTGATGTAATAACCACGGTTGGCTATGGTGGCACAAAGGTTGGCTATCTGTAACGGAGTGAGGTTAACCTCGCCCTGACCGATGGCGATGGAGATGACGGAGAGCGGATTCCACTTGCCAAAGGCATTGTCATAAAACTCGGCGTTAGGTATCATGCCACGCTTCTCTCCGGGCAGGTCGATGCCCAACTTATAGCCGAAGCCCATGCTCTTCATGTAGTCGCGCCAGCGATTCATGGCAATATCGAGCGTGGGATACAACTTGCGGTTGGACAGCATGTAATAGAGTCCCCAGCAGAAATAGGCATTGCACGACGTGCTGAGGGCGGGAACAAGCGACAGCGGACTGGGATGAGAGTGGCATCCCACGTGTAAGCCGCGGAAATAGAAGCCGTGGTGGCATGGAAACTCTGTGGTCTGGGCGTTGATGATGTGCTCAGTGAGATAGGTAACAGCCTGCGAAGTCTTGAATGTAGAGCCGGGAGGATACTGCCCCATGATGCCTCTGTTGAGCAAAGGCTTGGCCGGATCGAGGGCCATCTGGTGCTGATACTTGCCTCGCATCTTGCCTATCATCATGCGTGGGTCGTACGTAGGCGATGACACCATACACAATATCTCGCCTGTTTGAGGCTCTATGGCTACGATAGCTCCCAGCTTGCCCTCCATGAGGCGCTCGCCCAGAGCCTGCAAGTCGGCATCAATACCCAACTGAAGGTCGCGGCCGGGACGGGGGCGCTGGTCGTACTTACCGTTCTGATACTTGCCTTGTATGCGGCCATGGGCATCACGAAGCAAGATCTGAATGCCTTTCTGCCCGCGCAAATCCTTCTCATAGGTACGCTCAATGCCCGTCTTGCCGATATAATCGCCAGGCTGATAATAGTTGTCAAGCTCTATATCGCTCTGCGAGGCCTCAGCCACATCGCCCAAGACATGGGCCGCGATGGGACGCTGATACTGTCGCACGCTGCGACGCTGCACGTAGAAGCCCGGAAAACGATATAGCTTCTCTTGAAAGGCACTGAAGACGGTGTCGGAAATCTGACTCATAAAGAGCTGCTGGGTGAAGCGCGAATAACCCGGATTCTTGCGTGTGTCCTTGATGTCGTTCATGCGTTTCACGAAATACTGCTTGGTAATGCCAAGCGACTGGCAGAAATCTGTGGTGTCGAGTCGCCCGCTCTCCTCGTTCATCACCACCATAATGTCGTAAGCGGGCTGGTTGTAGACAAGCAACCGGCCCTTGCGATCTACGATAGTGCCACGCGAAGGGAACTCTATCTTCTTGAGAAAGGCGTTGGAGTCAGCGCTCTTACGGTAGTCGTCGCTCATGATTTGCAACGTAAACAACCGCAAGAGATATATTACAACAATGCCTGCGGCAATGCCACTAAGCACATAACGCCTCTTTTCAAGGTTGAAATCCTTCATACAGTCTGTTAGTTACATATTGTAAATGTACCGTAGTGCCACGGCCTCCTCAAACCTTCCGCACATTCTCTACAACAAGAATGAGGAGCAAGGTGATGACCAGGCTGCCTGCAACACACTCTGCCCAGAAGAGCAGATTGAAAAAGCTGAACATCTCCAGCGTGAAGAAAAGCAGGCAATAAATGAGCGTGATGAGGAAGCTATAGTACATAAAGGCACCTGCACCCAGCGACTTGTGTGAGGGCACCAGGTCATCGGCTGAGTCGCGGGGCACAAAGGCCTCAAGCACATAGGGTTGGAGGGCGCCTATAAGGGTTAGGCTGGCCGAGGCCACACCTGCCGTATTGGAGAAGGTGTCGATGATGACACCCATACAAAACGCCCACAAAAGGATGCCCCACTTGGGATAATTGCGAGGCATAAGGAGTATGAAATACACATACAGCAAGGGCGTGGCCACACCCAACAAATGGATGTGTCCCAGCACCAGTACCTGTACGAGACAGAAAACCAGGAAGAGCATGAGCTTTTTAAGGAAATCTATGTTCATACTTCACGCATTAATTGTTCACACATATTATATTCTTTCGAGAGCACATAGCTATGAATTGGGCTTCTGCTTGAGCGAGTCCTGGGCCGCCTGCAACATGACGCGCTGCTCACTCATGTGAGGCGTGGAGATGACGCAGACGTCGCGAAGACGCGAGAAGTCGGTTGAAAGCTTCACCATGAGACGATAAGACAAGCCATCTTCTGAGTTATAAACATGCAGCACCTTGCCCACCAACATGCCGGGAGGAAACACTGCCGAATAGCCACTGGTGACTATGGCCGAGCCCAGCTTGAAATGGGCATGACGGGGAACATCGTCAAGCCATGCCACATCGCACGCGCCACCCGACCAATGCAGATAGCCAAAGTAGCCGCGACCCTTGATGGCGCAGCTGATGTTGGACTTCACGTTGAGCACCGGAATGACTACGGAGTAATGGGCTGACACCAAATAGACGATGCCCACGATGCCTGTGCCACAGACAACGCCCATGTCCTTGTGCACGCCATCGGCTGATCCCTTGTCTATTGTGATGAAGTTCTCTGCCTTGTCGAGCGAGTTGCTCACCACCTTGGCGGGAATGAGCTTCACATCGCTAAGCGCCTGGAGCCTGCTGAGTCTGAGGAAAGAGGCACTATCGCCCTTGGCCGACATCTTATTGGTGAGGATGCGCACCTGCTGCTCAAGGTATATGTTACGCTGGGTGAGCTCTTCGTTTATCTTGGCCATGCCAAAGAACGAGCGCACATGCGACTCGGCCTGCAACACCCGGCCCGCAACCTCATTGGCAGAAGAGAACCACACGGAGCCCTGGTAGCTGTTGTTGTGGAACAGAAGCACAAGGCTTGCCACCTCCAACAGCACCAATAGGAACCAGTGCTTATTCTTCGAAAGAAACTCCGATAGGTTGTGCATCTCCTTGTTACCTCATGAGGAAGGAGAAACGGTCTACATTCTTCAATGCAATACCGGCACCTATAGCCACGCTATGAAGCGGATCTTCGGCGATATGGAACGGTATGCTGATCTTGTCTTGCAGACGACGGTCGAGACCACGCAGCAAAGCGCCGCCACCACTGAGCCAGATACCATTCTTCACAATGTCGGCGTAGAGCTCTGGAGGAGTGTTCTCAAGGGCTGAGAGCACGGCATTCTCTATCTTGGCTACCGTCTTATCCAGGCAGTGAGCTATCTCCTGATAGCAAACAGGAACCTCCATAGGCAGTGCGGTGATGCGGTTAGGACCATGAACGATATAGTCTTCGGGAGCCTCGTCGCCTAAGTCGGTCAAGGCAGAGCCCACATTTATCTTGATACGCTCAGCCATACGCTCGCTCACCTTCACATTGTGCTGGCGGCTCATATAGTCTTGTATGTCGGCAGTGAGGTCGTCGCCGGCCACACGAATGGAGTTGTTAGACACAATGCCACCCAATGAGATGACGGCAATCTCAGTGCTGCCACCACCTATATCAACAATCATGTTGCCTTCTGGTGCCTCAACGTCGATGCCGATGCCCAGGGCTGCTGCCATAGGCTCGAAGATAAGGTAAACATCGCGGCCGTCGGCGTGCTCGGCAGAGTCGCGAACGGCACGCAGTTCAACCTCAGTAGAACCTGAGGGAACGCCGATAACCATACGGAGTGAGGGCGAGAAAATTCTGCGACCCGTGTGAACCATCTTGATAAGGCCGCGCATCATCTGCTCGCAAGCGGTGAAGTCGGCTATCACGCCATCACGCAGAGGGCGTATGGTACGAATATTGTCGTGCGTTTTCTCATACATGAGCTTAGCAGCCGTACCCACGGCAATCATCTTATCGGTGCGTCTGTCGAGCGCAACAACTGATGGCTCATCAACCACAATCTTGTCGTCACTAATAATAATGGTATTAGCGGTACCAAGATCCATGGCTATTTCTTGGATAAAAGAAAAGAATCCCATTTCTATATTTAGATTTTCCTATTAATAATACCTGTTAGATAGAATGTTGAGACGGTCAGGCGTTCTGCATAAACCAGTTGTGAATAGCTGTATCGTAATGGCTGCTTACGCCGAAGGCGCGCTCTGCCAGTATGCGGCGATCCTCAATCTCGGTCTTTGCGCCTTTGTGGTTGAGAATGTCAAGCAAAACAGGATATTCTGCCTTGCTGGGCACAATGACAACATCATTGAAGTTCTTGGCTCCGGCACGAATAAGAGAGATACCACCTATATCAATCTTCTCAATGATGTCTTGCTCGCTGGCACCACTGGCAACAGTCTGCTCAAAAGGATAAAGGTCTACGATAACCAAATCGATGGCAGGTATGTCATATTGCTTCATCTGCTCTTGGTCACCCTTATTGTCGCGACGCGCAAGGATACCACCGAAGATTTTAGGATGAAGCGTCTTCACTCTGCCGCCCAGAATAGAGGGATAAGTGGTTACTTCTTCTACTTTCTGACAAGGATAGCCCAGCGACTCTATGAACTTCTGGGTGCCTCCTGTGCTTAGAAACTTAACCCCCTCCTCATTCAACTTGGCAAGAAGGTCCTCAAGACCATCCTTGTGAAAGACCGATATAAGAGCGGTCTTAATTTGCTTTGTTCCAGCCATTTGTAACTTAATAAAATATTTAATACGTATATAATATCTATTGTAGATTATGCAAAGTTACAAAAAGAACTTGACTTGACGCGCAAAAACCTGCAAAAAAACATAAATTAACGTGAGTTCGATGAATTATAAGTGCTTATAAATTTGGTGATTAGCGA
>SAMEA3663054__coassemble_749_pt1 | contig 17737 bp, 15 predicted proteins | sample SAMEA3663054__metabat2_low_PE_005 | metagenome-assembled genome bin SAMEA3663054 (sample SAMEA3663054) | pig gut metagenome | biome: pig gut; feature: pig-associated habitat; material: faeces | place: France | collected 2012 | reverse complement strand
TACAATGGATGCGTGGTGTGGTGCGGTTGGGTAGGGTGCGCTGGGAATGCGCATCCGAGTTGCTAGTCAGCCTCCGTGGCTCCGACTGCTTGTGGTAAGCTCATAGTCCTCGGCCACCAGAAACGCGTGCCACCATAACATAAGGTCGTTGCTGCAATTCAAAATAGCTTGTTTCGCCTGCCAATAATGCCTATTTGGGGATGTTGGAATGCCCATATTGGAAAAATCTTCCCACCACACGTCTACATACCAATAATTTTCATGCAAAACCTATTCCACCCATTCCACCCACATGTATAGCACATTGATTATCAAAGACATACATTTTGAGGCATCGTCACTGTCATCCCATCCACATCCCACCCACATCCCACCCTTACTTTTAAGCTATACCGATAAACAAAGGCTTTATATAAAAGAATATCATTTTAGATGCTACGTTTTTACTTTCGCCAAGCCTTTCAGGCAGAACGCTTGGGTGGGATGTGGGTGGCATGTGGGTTGGATACCAAAGAGCACATTAAGAAATATAAAGCACTATTAACCAGAGACTTATATATTGGGTGGAATGGGTGGAATAGGTTTTACAGTAAAATCACATGAGGGATATCCTTATCATCCAAAAGACGACATGATGAATAGCTCTAATCATGAAGAGCAGGACATAGAGGCTGAGTCTGCTATCTACACCTAAGTTGATGCACATGGAGTTTTATAAAAAATATTTGGCTATATGGCAAATTATATCTACCTTTGCACGCGAGTTTAGAAACAGATTGTATAACGATTGTGGAAGAATTTGGCTGCTTGCAACCACGTAAAAAAATGCTAAAACTGCGGAATTCCAACAGATTTTCACGGTCACAGGCAATTTTCCACTTAAAGAAAATTGAAAAATGAGTTATTTATTTTCATCAGAGTCAGTCTCTGAAGGCCATCCCGACAAAGTGGCCGACCAAATTTCAGATGCCATCCTAGACCAGTTCCTGGCCTACGACCCCAACGCGCGTTGCGCCATAGAGACCTTCAACACCACGGGGCAGGTGGTCATCATGGGCGAAGTGAGCTCTAACGTTTACATCGACCTGCAAACCATAGCCCGCAACACCATCAACAAGACGGGCTACACCAAGGCCGACTATCAGTTTGACGGCAACTCATGCGGCATCATGACTGCCATTCACGAGCAGAGCGGAGACATCAAGCAGGGCGTAGACAACGGCGACGAGGACAACCAGGGAGCCGGCGACCAGGGCATGATGTTCGGCTATGCCACCAATGAAACAGAAAACTATATGCCGGCTACGCTCTATCTGGCACACCTCATTGTGCGTACGCTTGCCGACATACGCAAGGAGGGCAAGGTGATGACCTATCTGCGGCCGGACGCCAAGAGCCAGGTCACCATTGAATATAGCGACGACAACGTGCCCCAGCGCATAGACACCATCGTGGTGAGCACCCAGCACGACCCCTTTATGGACGATGACAAGCAGATGCTGGCCCGGATTAAGAGCGACGTGGTGAACATTCTGATGCCCAGGGTGAAGGAGCAGTGCGGCGAAAAGGTGCTGAAGCTCTTCAACAGCGACATCAACTACCTGGTTAACCCTACAGGCAAGTTTGTCATAGGAGGGCCGCACGGCGACACCGGACTGACGGGACGAAAAATCATCGTAGACACCTATGGCGGCAAGGGAGCCCACGGAGGTGGCGCCTTCTCGGGCAAAGACTCGTCGAAGGTAGACCGAAGCGCAGCCTACGCGGCACGCTACATAGCCAAGAACATGGTGGCAGCCGGCGTGAGCGACGAGATACTGGTGCAGCTAGCCTATGCCATCGGCGTGGCCGAACCCGTGAGCGTTTACGTGAACACCTATGGCAAGAAGCACGTAAAAGCCAGCGACGGCGAGATAGCTGAGAAGATTAAGCAGCTGTTCGACCTCAGACCCAAAGCCATAGAGCGAGCCCTGAAGCTGCGCCAACCTATGTATCTGGAGACGGCAGCCTACGGACACATGGGCCGGAAGAACGAGGTGGTGGAGAAAACCTTCACCAGCCGCTACCACGAAACAAAGACCATGAAGGTGGAACTCTTCACATGGGAGAAGCTAGACCAGGTGGAGAAACTCAAAGAAGCCTTCGGGCTGTGAGTAGCCTGTAGCCTCACAGAATGATGTTAACAACCGGGGCGGGCTGCCCGGCAGTCCGCCCATAATGATAATAAAATGCTGCAAAAGGCGCATATACCCTATAAGTTACCCAAGCAAGAGGCTCTGCCACAAGGCAAGCAGCAGGGCACAGAGGCACCGCACAGCGCACTGCGATTTCTGAAGGTGCCCAAGACGAAACTGCCATCCGATATCAAGCTGCAAGACCAGAGCTTTTTTGCGGGCAGTCCCTACTATCATCCGGAGCTGGGAGTTCCGCACACAGGAATGCTGGGCGACCCCGTGCCCTACTCGGTGAGCAACGACAACATGCTGATAGGAATGCTGCTGGGATGCTTCGTGCTGGCTATGATAGCGCTGAGCAAGTCGCTCAACTTCATCATCAGGCAGGCCAAGCACTTCTTCTACATGCCCCGGCGGGCGGCAAACGTCACCGAGACTTCTTACGAAGTGCACTTTCAGTCGTTTCTCGTGCTGCAAACAGCCCTGTTGCTGAGCATGATTTTCTGCATGCTCAAGCCATATACAATAGACGGTATGACTACGGGCAACGCACAGCTCATAGCAACAGGCGTACTGACAGGCATCATCACGCTCTATTTTCTGCTGAAAAACATTCTCTACAGAGTGGTGAACTGGACCTTCTTCGACCGTAAAAAAAATAAACAATGGATAAAGACATGGCTCTTCCTTACTGCCCTTGAAGGTGTTGTACTGTTTCCTATCACACTCTTGCAGGTTTTCTATAGTTTTCCCCTGTCAACGGTATTGATTGCCACGGGGGTAGTGGTGGGTTTGGTTAAAATACTTGTCTTTTATAAGGAATGGAGCATCTTTTTTAAAGGAAGAACGGCTTTTCTGCAAAATATTTTGTACTTTTGCGCCCTAGAAGCAATGCCACTATTGGCTTTGTTGGGTATTTTGAATATTGCAGGCAACTATTTGAAAGTAATTTTTTAGGGTATCAATGGTAAAAAAAATATTAATATCTCAACCCAGACCTACGAGCGAGAAGTCGCCGTACTTCGAAATTGAAAAACGATATGGCGTGGAATTCGTGTTCAGACCATTCTTTAAGATAGAAGGACTGACCCCAAAGGAGTTCCGCCAGCAAAAAATCAATGTTCTTGACTTTACTGCCGTTGTGTTCACATCACGTCATGCCATTGACAACTACTTCAGGCTGGCCAAGGAAATGCGCATAAACATACCTGAAGAAATGAAATACTTCTGCGTGACAGAAACCATAGCACTCTACATACAGAAGTATGTGCAGTACAGAAAGCGCAAGGTGTTCTTCGGCACAACAGGCAAGATAGAAGACTTGCTGCCCACCATGGTGAAGCATAAGGCTGAGAAATATCTCGTGCCGCTGAGCAGCGTGCACAACGATTCGGTGAAGACGCTCCTCACATCCAAGAAGCTCAACCACAAAGAATGTGTGATGTATCGCACCGTGAGCAACGACTTCACTGACGAAGAGAAGAAGTCATTCGACTACAGCATGCTCATCTTCTCAAGCCCTACAGGCGTGAAAGCTCTGAAGAAGAATTTTCCTGATTTCGAACAAGGCGATATTAAGATAGGCGCATTCGGTCCGGCAACGGCCAAGGAGGTGGAAGCGCAGGGCCTGAAGCTCACGCTCACGGCTCCCTCAAAGGAGTATCCATCCATGACAAGTGCCCTGAATGCTTATCTGAAAGAAAACGAATAAGGCAGCAATGACATCCGCAGCCGAAGCATACACACTGGGCAAGGAAGAGCGGATATGCAGCAAAAAGCTCATTGAAAAGCTCTTTAAAGGGGGTAGAAGCAAATCAATGGTGGCTTACCCCCTAAGAGTGGTGTATGCGCAAAAAGCCGACGACGAGGGCGAAAACGTACCCGCCCAGATGCTGGTGAGCGTTTCTAAGAGACACTTCAAGCACGCCGTAGACCGCAACAGGGTGAAAAGGCAGGTGAGAGAGGCCTACAGAAAGCATAAGCACACCGTGACGCAAGCCTTGGAAGCAAAGGGCGGAGGGCACCTCATGATGGCCTTTGTTTGGCAAGACAATGCCCTGCACGACACGGCAGAGGTGGAGAGAAAGGTGCAAAACCTGCTGACAAGAATAGCAGAACGGCTATGAGAAGCATCAAGACCATACTGCACAGCGTGTCGCATGCCATAGCTTGGCTCATGGTGCAACCCATCGTGTTCTATCAGAAGTTCATTACACCCTACACGCCGCCCTCGTGCCGCTTCACACCCACATGCTCTGAATATGCCCGGCAGGCCATCCTGAAGCACGGACCCATCAAAGGTTTGCTGCTCGCAGTGTGGAGAATACTGCGCTGCAACCCATGGGGCGGATCGGGCTACGACCCTGTGCCATGAAAAGAACAATCAGAAGAACATTAGAAATTATCATTCAAAGAATATAACATAAAGATTATTTCGATGACAAAGAACTTTGTTGAAGAACTGAAATGGAGAGGCATGCTGGCCCAAATCATGCCGGGTACAGAGGAATATCTGCTCAAGAACGTCACATCAGGCTATCTCGGCACTGACCCTACAGCCGACTCTCTGCATATAGGCCACTTGTGCGGCATCATGATGCTGCGCCACTTCCAGCGCTGCGGACACAAGCCTTACCTGCTGGTGGGCGGCGCTACGGGCATGATAGGCGACCCCTCAGGCAAGAGCCAGGAGCGTAACCTGCTCGATGCCGACACCCTTTACCACAACCAAGAGGCCATCAAAAAGCAGGTTTCACGTTTTCTCGACTTCGACGGAAACGAGCCTAACAAGGCTGAACTGGTGAACAACTACGACTGGATGAAGGACTATAAGTTTCTGGACTTTGTGCGCGACATTGGCAAACACATCACCGTGAACTATATGATGGCCAAGGAGAGCGTGCAGCAGAGGCTTAACGGTACGGCACGCGACGGATTGTCGTTCACGGAATTCACCTATCAGCTGCTGCAAGGCTACGACTTCCTCTATCAATATCAGCACTACGGCGTGAGACTGCAGCTGGGTGGCAACGACCAGTGGGGCAACATGACCACCGGAACAGAGCTCATCAGGCGCACCCTGGGCAACGAGGCCGAGGCCTTCTGCCTCACCTGCCCGCTCATCACCAAGGCCGACGGCAAGAAGTTCGGCAAGACAGAGAGCGGAAACGTATGGCTTGACAGAAACAGAACCACACCCTACACCTTCTATCAGTTCTGGCTGAACGTGAGCGATGACGATGCCGAGAAATATATCAAGATATTCACCGACCTCGATAAGGAAACCATCGAGAGTCTGATTGCCGAGCATAAGCAGGACCCGGGACGCAGATTGCTGCAAAAGAAGCTCGCCGAGGAGGTGACAACCATGGTGCACTCAAAGGAAGACTTGGACATGGCCATCGCCGCCAGCAACATTCTCTTTGGCAAGGCTACCAAGGAAAGTCTGGTGAAACTGGACGAGGCTACGCTCAACGATGTGTTCAAGGACGTGCCACACTACACGCTCGACAAAGCTCATCTGGGCGAACCGGCAGTGGATATGTTCACGCAAGAAGGCTGGGACATCTTCCCAAGCAAGAGCGAAATGCGCAAGCTGGTGAAGGGTAACGGCGTGAGCCTGAACAAGGAAAAGCTTACTGCCTTCGACAGACCCGTAACAGCCGAAGACTTGATAGACGGTAAGTACTTGCTGATGCAAAGAGGCAAGAAGAACTACTATCTCATCACGGTGAAGTAGTAAATGACATTGGCAATGCGCTTTTTTTGAAACAAAATAGCAAAATTATTTGGTAGTGGCCTGAAAAACCACTACCTTTGCACACAAGATTGTCCCATGGTGTAATGGTAGCACTACAGTTTTTGGTTCTGTCAGTGGTGGTTCGAGTCCGCCTAGGACAACTTTCAGGTGTCATTGGATAACTCCAGTGACACTTTTTTTATGATAACAAAACACAAAAACCTTATAAAAGAATAACCAATAAACATGAAGAACCTTACAAGAAACCTTCTCTCAGCGACTCTGCTGGGCCTTGCTACAGCGGCAGGGGCACAAGATGCCACCTTCAGCTGTTTCAGATATCAAGGCAACGACAGCCGCTTTAGCGAGCAGATAGACCCGCACAACCAGTATTACAACCCTATCCTTGCCGGATTTTATCCCGATCCATCGGTATGCAGGGTAAAAGACAGCTACTATCTGGTTAACTCTTCGTTCGCCTTCTTCCCAGGCGTGCCTCTCTTTAAGAGCTCCGACCTGGTGAACTGGAGACAGGTGGGCAGCGTGCTAGACAAGGCGTCACAGCTCGACCTGACCCACCAAAAGACGTCGGGGGGCATCTTTGCGCCGGCCATCAGCTACAACAAAAGCAACAAAACCTTCTATATGATTACCACGAATGTGGCAAAAGGCAACTTTGTGGTCAAGACGCAAGACCCTGAAAAGGGGTGGAGCGAACCTATATTCCTGCCTAAGATAGACGGCATAGACCCCTCGCTGTTCTTCGACGACAAGGGTAACGGCTGGATAGTGCACAACGCACCCGTCATGGGAGAGGCGGCTTACGAGGGGCAGCGCGCCATACGTCTGCTCAGATATGACGTGAAAGGCGACTCTACCGTGGGCAATCCCATCGAGATAGTACGCGGCGGAACGCATGTAGATGAGCATCCCATCTGGATAGAAGGTCCGCATCTCTACAAGCGGAGTGGCTATTACTACCTGATGTGCGCCGAGGGAGGCACAGGATTCAGGCATAGCGAAGTGGTGTTCAGGTCGAAGCATCTCACGAAAGGTTGGGAAGAGTGCCCTTACAACCCCATACTGACACAACGTTCGGGTATAGACGAGAACCGAAAAAATCCCGTTTCATCGACAGGACACGCCGACCTGGTAGAGGCAAAGGACGGCAGTTGGTGGGCCGTTTTCCTGGGTTGCAGACCCTATGAGGGCGACTATTACAACACGGGGCGCGACACCTACCTGCTGCCCGTGACGTGGAAAGACGGCTGGCCCATCATACTTGAGAAGGGACGGGTGCTGCCCAACATAGTAAGAAAGACAGACTTGCAGCCGCTCACGACCGACGACGTGCAGCTGACCGGAAACTTTAGCTATACAGATAACTTCGACAGTCCTAGGTTCAGCACGAGATGGATGTTCCTGCGCAACCCAGCGCCTAACGCCTACAGCACCGGTAAGGGACTCACATTGCATGCCCTGCCCTATAATCTGTCACAGAAAGAGCCGCTTTCGGCGGTTTTCTGCCGGCAACAGCATACATCGTTCAGCGCTGAAACCACGCTGACCTTCGAACCACGCAGCAGTAAAGAACTTGCCGGAATAGCACTGTTGCAGAACGAGACCCATTATTTCATACTGGGGAAAACTCTGCGCGAGGGTACACCGGTCATCACCCTGACACGTTGCGACGATGCGCCAAGCCTCATCGCATCGGCTTTACTCGCATCAAAAGACTCGCACGAGCCCATCAGATTGAAGGTTGAGGGCAATGGAAGATATTACAGTTTCTCCTTCGCTGTGGGCACCGGAGCGTGGCAAACACTTGCTACAGGCGTGGATGCCAGCAATCTCAGCACGAAGAAATCAGGCGGTTTCATCGGCACATGCATCGGCCTTTACGCCACAAGCAACAACTAACGCAGGGCTAAAGCCTACGATCAGCCGTCAAAGGCTATAGGCAGAGCACATGAAAAGTTGATGGAATGTACTTTTTCTATATCAAAGCATGGAACCAATAGCCCAATAAACGAAGCAGACCACCTTCTCATCACATAAGAAAGTGGCCTGCTTCGTTTAACTATACAATAGAAAATATCCGTCGGGCAATGCCCTGTTGCCTAACATGATAAGCTAAGCAAACTCATCGCCCCGCTTCAGCTTCAGCTCATTCACATATTTCTTGACAAGCGACGATGAGTCTTCGCGCTTGCAAATGAACAGTACATTGTCTTTCTCTGCCACAATATAGCCATCCAGCCCGTTAATAACGGCCAGCCTGCCTTTCGGCAGTTTGATGACATTGTTGTGCGCATTCTCAAGCAAAGCCTCTGAATCTATCACCACATTGTCATCCTTCGTCTTGCTCATCGCCTCATAAACGCCATGCCACGTGCCCACGTCAGCCCAGCCAAAGTCGCATTTCTGCACATACACATTATCAGACTTCTCTAATATGCCACTTTCTATCGAGATGTTGGGATAAGCCGGGAAATACTCCTGAATGAAGTTATATTCATCCTGCAACGTGAAGTCGGGCTTCTTCTTGTCAAAACCCAGCAGCACCGAAGGCAGGAAAGAGCGAAGACTCTGCAGCAGATACTGCACATTGGCCAGGAACATTCCCGTGTTCCAACACCACTCGCCACTGTCCATGAACATCTGTGCAAACTCACGTTCAGGCTTCTCTATGAAGGCCTTCACCTTGAATATATCATCCTCTCCACTATGGTTGCCCACCTGTATATAGCCATATCCGGGTTCCGGACGCGTAGGTTTCACGCCCATGGTGAGCACCGTCGCAGAGTGACTCACAAAGTCCAGCCCCTCAAGCACATTGTGCTGGAAGGCCTCCTCATTAAGCACGATTTGATCGGATGGCGAGATGATGATGTTGGCTTGCGGATTGAGGCGCTGAATGCGGTGCGCAGCCCACGCCACACTGGGCGCCGTATTACGCTGGATGGGCTCTTGCAAAATGTTGTCGGGCGATAATTGCGGCAACTGCTCACTCACTATATTGCCAAAAGCCTTGTCCGTATTGACGAAAATATGGCTGGGTGGTATAAACTTAGCGAAGCGTTCGAAAGTCTGTTGCAGCTGACTCTTCCCCACTCCAAAGAAATCCATAAACTGTTTAGGGTAAGATTGGCGGCTGCATGGCCATAACCTGCGTCCTAACCCACCTGCAAGAATAATACAATAGTTGTTCTCTTTTATTGTCATTGCCTAAGTAATAGCTTTTGATTATGCACACGAAGTTAGGCAATATTGCTGAGAGCAACAAATATTTTAAGGATTTTCTACTTAATGTTGGTTTCATTTAATGTTTACATTCTTCTATCATCTACAAACAACAAGATAGTTGAAGAAAGAAACATTGGCACTGCACGAGTGCCCAATGAAACTACTCTATGATGCGACGAAGCCCCCTGTAGAGTCGGGAATAATAATGCTCGTCGATATCCGATATGGTGATGCCGTTGCTGCAACTGGCATGTATAAACTTAAAACCACCGTCGTCTTCCACCTCGCATACGATACCCACATGGCCGATGCGCTGTGATGAACCGAAGAAAACAAGGTCGCCCACGTGCACGTCACTGCGATCTACCGACAGCCCCTCACGCCATTGGTCGCGGCTTGAGCGTCCCAGAGTGATGTTGAGCGACTTATATACGTAGCTGGTAAAGCCCGAACAGTCGAAAGAAGAGGGACCCATGCTGCCTCTACGGTAGGGACGGCCGAGATATTGACGTGCTTTGTCTATGATTTGATCGCCTGTTACGTTGAAGAGAGCCTCAAACTCTGAGTTCGCCTCATCAAAGGCTGCAAGGTTGGCAGGTCTGGCCAGCTCGTCTGTAGGGTCTGGCTCACCCGCGAAAGAAAAGGTTGGGATAATGGAAACGAATAATAATAAAAGTGCTATTTTCTTTGCTTTACTCATGCTTTTTATTTGAATTTGATGTAAAGGTACTAAAAAAAAGGCAGTTACGAAAATCACATTTACACTCGTTAGGACGATTGTTAAAAAGCAAAATTCGCTGAAATAGTGTATAAAACACTGTTATTTGGTTATTTACACACTTAACACAAATTAATCGTAACTTCATTTTTTAAGGTTTTTGCGTATTTTTTAAGGCAAAAAGTTTACGTTTATGCATAAAAAGAAGAAAAAAATTCATATTATGAAGCATTTCATATCAAGATGATAAATTATGCTATTTTCAGCCTATAAATCTGATAGTATCTCGCCCGGATTAGCGCCTAAGAGAACGCAGAACCACATGGCCACACCCAACAAAAATGCAAGTCCGATCGTCTGAACTTCCGTCTACCCGCATACAACCCATGCTCTTCACACAGCAGGGAGACATTCTCGACGCCATACGCGCACACAGGGGCAAAACAAAATAGGCACTATTGGCTTGCGAAATAGGCATTATTGGCTTGTAAAAAGCATGGTTTTGGAAAGCAAAAAGGCCTATTTTGGAAAACAGCCTTACACATCACGGAAGGCTGAATGGTGTATCACAAGGTACTGAACAATGTTGCGCATCTGCCATAAAAGAGTGACAAAAGGCAGAAAACGTTGCAGAAACGAATTTATATTACTATCTTTGTGGCCCATATCAAACCAAATAACACCTTAAAAGTATGAAACAGAAACCAACCCTCATTGCTTTTTGCGCCTTGGCGGTAGCCTTGGCACCGGCTGCAATGGCTCTTAACCTCACACCGGTAAGGCCGCAAGGCCACTCGCTGACACCCGCACCCGCCACACCAAGCGTCACCGTGGTGAAGGCAAAGCCCTACGTGCGCCACGCCATGAAGAGCAAGAGTGGCAGTCTGACGGCCGACTTCACCGTGCAAGGTGGGGCAAGCCAGGACACCATCTGGAGCGAAAACTTCGACAAGAGCGATGCGCTCAGCGCATGGACAGCCAATCAGGGCGAAGGCAGTGAGATTACCTTCACGCTGAAAGCCACTACCGGCAAGAAGGCATTCTCGGCCATCGACGCCTCTGACGTGCAGTCGCTGCACATCGACGGACCGTATCAGGTTTACAAACGCACCATAGGCACTCTCACCAGCGCCCCCATGAGCGTGACCAGCCAGTCTATGTTCCGCGGTTATGCGTGGGTGAGCCCCACCATGAACGACTATGCCGTGCTGAGCGTTACGGCATCTGATGACGACTTCAGCACGCAGAAAGAGCTATGGAACAGCACCCAGGCCAAGCAAACGGGATGGGCTGCCATAGAGGCTAACCTAGATTCGTTTGCCGGAAAGCAAGTGAAGATACGCCTTACGTACGGTCCCGGCACCGAAGACAACTTTAAGACGGGCGGCTATATGGCCGACTTCTACGTAGACGGGCTCACCGTTACGGGCGCAAGCAGCGTGAGTCAGGTAGAGGTATTGACAGGCGAGCCCGTGAAGCTGGCCAATCTGTCGGGCGACGAGGCCACTTCGTATGAATGGAAATTCCCGGGCGGCACCCCTGCGACATCCACCGAGCGCGATCCCGAGGTGTTTTATACCCTTCCGGGCACTTATGACGTGACGCTGACGGCACGCAACGACACCGACAGCGCCACCATCACACGCCCCGCCTTTGTGAAGGTGAGGGGACAAAAGCCCACGGCGGCCATCACCGCACCGGCACAGTTCCGCTATAACCTGACGGGCGAGCACTTCGTGGCACCGCTGGTTCCCGTGCAGTGGAAGGATGCCTCGACGGGGTATCCCACCAGTTGGACGTGGGGATTCTCTATGGGCGACGACCCCACAACAGGACTGGCCAACATGGTTTACAGTCATGAGCAGAACCCATGGATAAGCTATAACGCGCTGGGAAGCCAGCAGGCCGTGCTCGTAGTGGAGAACGACAGCGGCTCGGTATATACGTATGACAGTTGCTATGTGGCTTACAGTGGCCTGGCCGACAACATTCTGGACAGCGACAAGGGTGCTACCGTATATGATATGGAGAGCGACGGCACCTTCCCCGGAGCCAATAAGCTGGGCGTATCGGCCATTGCCGAGAAGTTCTCGCGCCCCTCACGCCCCATGAAGATTTGGGGTGGCTACGTGCTTTGTACCGAAGCCACAGCCTCAGACATATCCGATCAGGTGCACCCCATCACCTTCAGCATCTGCAAGAGCGAGAACGGCGTGCCCGGAAAGATGCTCGACATGGACTCTTGGACAATACCTGAGCTGGGCTATGCCATCCGCACAGCCAAGGGTATGGTGCAGATAACCTTCAACAAGCCCGTTGTTGTGGATGATGAATTCTTCTTGGTGATAGACGGTCTGCCGCAGAAGAACGACAGTCTGAAGCTGAGCTTTGCCATGACCAACATGCGCAGCGAGGGCAACACACTCTATATGCGCAAGGCCGACGGCACTTGGCGCGAGCTCACCGGCTACTTCCAGGAGGCTCCCGGCGGCCAGGCTTCGCTCTATGCCTTCCTGAATGTGGGGCACAGCGTGATTACTCCGGTGACTCCCAATGACAAGGGCACGCTCGTGGCAAGCACCGACACCATTCATGCAGGATGCACAGAGGGCATAACCAAGCAGCAACTGTTCTCTTATCTGGGCTACCGCTATGTGTCGTCGAGCCAGCCCTGGTGTAAGATAACCAACAAGCCCAACGGTCTGACGCTCGACACGCTGAGCATATACTGCGAGGCTCTGCCCGCAGGAGGTGCCATGCGCGAGGCCGTGCTCACCTTAACCGATAGCATAGACACGGTGAAGCTGCACGTCATACAAGACCCTGCCACAGCCATCAGCCGTCCTGCAGCCACTGAAGGCAGACACAACGTAAGGATATTCAGCCTCGACGGCCGCGAGCAAACGGCATGTCCTAACGGTCTGCAGGGCTTGCCCAAAGGCGTCTACATCGTACGCGACGAGCAAACGGGGCACAGCCGTAAGGTCGTTGTGAGGTAGCCGAGAGGCTGTTGCAGCATAACAGCACCCCGGAAGAGCATTGGACAATAAGCAATAAGGGCGTGGCCACGTGACAAGACGGGCCGCGCCTTTATAATGAATATACGTTAAAGCCATACCTAAAATGAAGGATTTCTAATTGCTTTTGTTTGTTCCGGAAAAAGAAAACACGTAACTTTGCACACAATGAACAAGTTGCTGCGTAAAAGACGCGTCGCTGCATGGGTTCTGCTGGCAGTGTTCCTGCCTATGCTCTTGCTTGCCTCGGCTCATCGTCATGAACCGCAGGCCAGCCACGACGTTACGTGTTACGCCTGCTTGCATCACCTTCCGCACAGCGGCCACCTCTCGGCCAACTCGGCAACAGGCCTCAGCTGTGTGCTGTGCCACTTCCTGTCATTGCCTTATGTAGCCGCCATCGTCTTGGCTGCCATCGCCTTTTTGGGCACCTCACTGCCCTTGGCAGTGCGCCAGGCACCGGCCGGCACCAACGCAAGCCATGCCTCTATCACCCTAAGAGGCCCACCATGCCTATAGCATAAGCAACACCACCCCACTCTACATCTTTTTTCTTATTCAACAAAACAAAGCTATAAGCATGAAAAAAATATATTTCATCATGTGTCTGATAGCATTGTGCCTGTGCGTGAAGGCTGAGCCCGTCATGCCCAAGGCATCGCTTTCAGGACACATAACAGACGCAACAGACGGCAGCCCACTCATCGGCGTGACCGTGATGATACCCGAATTGTCTACCGGAACGGTGACAGACACCACCGGCTATTACGCCTTCAGCAACCTGCCCAAGAAGGTGCTCACCCTGCAGGTGAGCTATCTGGGACACCAGACCATTATATATAAGGTGGACCTGAACACCCGGCAACGCGCCGACTTTGTGATGAAGGAGGCCAACGCACAGCTCAACGAGGTGGTGGTGACAGGCCTTTCGGGCAAGAGCCTGCTGAAAGACTCGCCCGTACCTATATCGTATGTAAGTGCGGCCACGCTGGCCACGACAGCCTCAACCAATATCATCGACGCGCTGAGCCACCAGCCCGGCATATCACAGATAACCACCGGAGGCGGCATATCCAAGCCCGTGATACGCGGATTGGGCTTCAACAGACTCGTTGTGGTTGACGACGGCATACGCCAGGAGGGCAACCAGTGGGGCGACGAGCACGGCATTGAGGTGGATGCCAACAGCGTGCACGATGCCGAAGTCATCAAAGGGCCGGCATCTCTCATGTATGGCTCAGACGCTTTGGCAGGTGTCATCGTGCTGCATGGCTTTCCGCCCATGGCAAGAAACACCTCTGAGGGCGACCTCACGGCCGAGTATCAGAGCAACCAGGGGCTCTTTGGCTACTCAGCCGACTTCCGTGGCAACCGCAACGGCTGGGTATGGAACGGCAGATGGTCGCAAAAGCTGGCTCACGACTATCACAACGCAGCCGACAACTATGTGGTGGGCTCGCGGTTTAGCGAACAAGCGGCGCAAGCCATGGCCGGACTGAACGGCAACTGGGGCTACAGCCACTGGCTGCTGAGCTATTATCACCTCACGCCAGGCATGGCAGAGGGCGACCGTTCAGACGACGCGGGCAGCTATGGCAAGGCGTTGCCCTTCCAGCAGATACATCATTACAAGGTGGTGACCGACCATTCGCTCTTCTTGGGCAACGGTACGCTGCAAGCCATCGTGGGCTATCAGCAGAACAGAAGGCAGGAGTATGAGGAGAGCAAGGATGCTCCGGGACTGGACATGCAGCTGCATACCATCAACTGCGATGTGAAGTATGCCCTGCGCAACACACAAGGCTGGCAGGCCACAGCGGGCATTAACGGCATGTGGCAGCGCAACCTGAACCGTGGCTCGGAGTATCTCATCCCCGGTTATCAGCTCTTCGACGCCGGCCTCTTCGCCACGTCGGGCTATAAGACAGGTGACTGGAGGTTCTCAGGAGGCTTGCGCGTAGACCACCGGCACATACATGGCTTTGCGCAAGACGATGTTTTCAGCACACTGAGCCGCTCGTTCACCAGCGTGTCGGGCAGCGTGGGAATGGTATTTGCGCCCAATGAGCACACCAACCTGCGCCTGAATGTGGCCCGGGGCTTCCGTTCGCCCAACCTAAGTGAGCTGGCAAGCAACGGCGTGCACGAGGGTACGCAGCAATATATGCTGGGCAACGGCGCGCTGAGTGCCGAGCACAGCTGGCAGGCTGATGCCGGATGGGACTACACGTCGGCCATGCTCACCACGCAGTTGCAGGTGTTTGCCAACTTCATAGACAACTATATATACGCCAGCCGCGTGGCCGGAGCTGAGCAAGAGGGCGTTCCGGTGTACCAATACACGCAGGGCGACGCCCGACTGCTGGGCGGCGAGGCGCTCATAGACTTCCATCCGGTGGAGCAACTGCACTTTCAGAACTCCTTTTCTTACGTCAACAGCGTGCAGCTGCACCAGCCCCGAGAGGCCAAATACCTGCCTTACACGCCCGCGCCAAGGTGGAACAGCGAGCTGAGGTATATATTCATACGCGACGGCCAGACCCTTGACAACACCTTCATGGCACTGTCTGCAGAGTGCAACCTGAGGCAGAACCACTTCTATGCACTCAACAACACCGAGACGGCTACGCCTTCCTACACCTTATTAAATATATCGGCAGGCACCGAAATCAAGTGGAAGCGACGCAAGCGGGCTGCCATTGTCCTTACGGCAGAGAACATAACCGACCGCGTTTATCAGAGTCATCTGAGCCGACTGAAGTACATCGGCGGCGTGAACCCTGCCAACAACCGCTCCGGACTGTTCAACATGGGGCGCAACATCACGGCAAAAGTAACCTTCTATCTGCCCTGACAAGAAGTCAAGAGCAGCACGACGAGGCCGCAAGACGCACGCAGAGGCATCTTGCGGCCTTTGTTGTAGACAGGCGCTATACATGAGGCCAACGGCGCTAACACACTAAGCGCGCATGTTCGGACCGGCCTAGGAAGGGGCGTATTAGCCATATTTAATATAGCATTAAGCTTTTTTTATTCTGCATATAGACGTAATAAGCTCATTAGGAGTAACTTTGCAGCCGATTAAGACCTCATTGCCTGCATGGCGGAACTACAAACCACGAGCAAGCGCAATGGCACGGCGAGACACAACCGCGCAAAGGAAAAAGGTAAAAGAATGTTTCAGGACAGCAGGGGCAAGGGCCTTTGATGCCACAAAAAAGAGAAAGCAGTTTTAGTATTATGGTCAAACAAGTATTCCAGTCAGACTCCCGCAAGCGCTGGACCCGATTTAAGTGGACCCTGAGAGTATTCTTATCTCTCCTCGCCCTGTTGTTACTCGTGTTCCTAACCATGTTTGCTTTGGAGCACAGCCCGAGCGGAACGTTCCCTCACGACTATCGTGCCGTGCTCTCGGCACAAAAGCCTTTCATGAAGGAAAACCGCTATTCACAACTTTACAAGACCTTCCGCGACGCGTTTTCTGAAAAGAAAATGCACTCCAACTATGCCGCCGCCTACTCGGCCAAGCACCGGTTCGTGGGTAAGAGCGACAACGTAACGATGAAATATATGAGCGAATGGCGCAACCCTAAGATGGGTATACGCTCGGCATGGTACGTCAACTGGGACGCAAGGTCGTTTCTCTCGCTCAAGCAGAACATGCGAAACCTGAACCTGGTGATACCCGAATGGCTCTTCATCAACCCCAAGACCGACCGGCTGGAAGTGCAGATAGACAAGAAGGCACTGCACCTGCTCAGGCGATACCGTATGCCCGTCATGCCCATGCTCACCAACAACTATGGCGACGCGTTTCGTCCCGAGGCCATAGGGCGCATCATGAACGATGCCAAGAAGCGTAAGGCGTTTATCAAGGAGCTCACCGACGTGTGCCGGAAGAACCACTTCCAGGGCATCAACCTCGACCTTGAGGAACTGAACATCAGCGAAAACGAACAGCTGACAGGCTTTGTCAGAGAGACGGCACAGGCTTTTCACAAGCTGGGCATGTATGTTACGCAAGACGTGGCGCCTTTCAACGAAGACTATGACGTGGTGAACCTGGCCAAAAGTGATGATTACATCTTCCTCATGGCCTATGATGAGCACAACGCTGAGAGCCAGCCCGGCGACATAGCATCACAACAATTCGTGGAGAAAGCCACCGACTGGGCCGCCCGCGTGGTGCCTAACGACAAGCTGGTGCTGGGTCTCGCTGCCTACGGATACGACTGGACGAAGGCCGACGGAGGCCAGACCGTGTCGTTCGACCAGGCTGTAGCCGCGGCCAATGACGCGCAAGAAACCATCAACTTTGATGACAACACCTACAACCTCAACTTCACTTACGATGACGACTACGGCGTTACGCACACCGTGTACATGACCGATGCCGCCACGCTCTTCAACACCATGCGCTTCGGCACGGAGTATCACCTTGCCGGCTTCGGCCTCTGGCGTCTCGGCACGGAGGATCACAGAATGTGGAGATACTATGGCAAGGACCTCTCGTGGGAACAGGTGAAGGGCTGGAACATGCGCAAGATGATGCAGCTCACGGGCACCGACGACGTAAACTTCATAGGCACAGGCGAGGTACTCAACGTTGAGACGGAGCCAAAGCCCGGCATCGTAAACATATCTATGGACAACGACGACCAGCTCATAACCGAAGAAAACTATAAGAAGCTGCCCGACACCTACACCATCAGAAAGTTTGGCCACGCCAACGACAAGGAATTGCTGCTCACCTTTGATGATGGGCCCGACGAGAGATGGACTCCCACCGTGCTCAAGACACTGAAGAAGTATAACGTTCCGGCCGCTTTCTTCATGGTAGGAC
>SAMEA3663054__coassemble_725_pt1 | contig 18922 bp, 17 predicted proteins | sample SAMEA3663054__metabat2_low_PE_005 | metagenome-assembled genome bin SAMEA3663054 (sample SAMEA3663054) | pig gut metagenome | biome: pig gut; feature: pig-associated habitat; material: faeces | place: France | collected 2012 | reverse complement strand
TTCCATTGACCGTCAGCTTACTCTGTTCTAAATTCATCGAACTCACGTTAAATTAAATGAGATAACTTTTTATAAATCAATGTGGTGAAATAATGGATAAAGTCAAAAAACTCTACATAACAAGCTCTCAAAAACTGGCTCGGCTGACACAATGGGAGTAAAGCGAAAAAACAAGAGGTAGCATATAAAGTAAAAGCACAGAGAACTTTTACGATGAAAAGGTGAGAAATAACCTATAAACTCCATTTTACTTGTGCGGCATATAAAGTAGTTTGGTTTTCTATAAGCCAGTAGTTAGACTAAACAGGAAAGAGAAACAAGTAAAACAAACTAACAAAGAGCAAAAAACAAAAAACGGATTAGAAAAGAGACGAGATTGAACGAGCCAAGCAAAACCCATTCTTTTACTTATCAAGAAAGGCATTCTTACAACGCAAAACGCATACTTTTAGAAGGTAAAAAGCCCTATATAGAGAAATGATAAAAGCATAGCTATGACCAGAAGTAGAGAGGCATAACAGAAAGGAGCCCCTGCAAGACACGAGACTTGCAGGGGCAGAAAGACAAATAGGATATGTAGCGACTACTTACTGTTGCTTCACAAGGCGAAGAGCAGACTGGTGAGCGCGAACGTTAACAGGTGCTGTAAGCCTGCCGAAAGAGTTCTTCTTAGACGACTTGTTGGCCACAGGGGCGCCACTGCTGGCACTTTGGTCTACGAAAGCGCTCTTATTGGCCGTATAGTTCATCTTGATGGTATGACCACCCTCGGCTACAAGGTCACAATTGAAGGTAACGTCATCACCTTCTACAGTGACAACAACGCTGCCGCTACGGGCAAAGCCGTTCATGTTTGTCTTGTTGCCGTTGGCATCGTAGGTAGAATAATAGGTTCCGAGGGGCATATAGATGCCATAGTACTCATAAAGCTGACCGTCAAGCCAATTGCCGGGAGCCCAAGGGCCCTCAAGAGCTGAAGTCACGGTATAAGTGCCTGCCAGTTTGGAAAGATCCATTGGTTGAGCCTCAGGGGTAAGAAGTTCAAGATTCATCAATTCGCCTGCACCAATAACAAATTTTTCATCGTCTAAAGGAGTGTTATAGAACGTGCAACTATAGTCACCATAACTGCCTGCTACATTACTGTAACCTATGGCGCTGCCAGTGGGAACCATGACAACATCCTTGTCCAGCAGGTCATAAGACTTGGGATCTTGATTGGCAAATGATATAGCACCATCATAGGTGACATGGATATTCTGGAAGGCTGCACCGTCTAACTTAGAGGAGCATTGACCCTTGAAATCAATGGCATACGTGCCGTCACTCTTATACTCTACATTGGCAACAGCAGTCTTGTCAAAAGGAATGGTATAGCCAAGAGGCGCTCCCACACTATCGAGACCAGTGCATACCATGGCCTGGAGTGAACTGGAGGAATTATAGAGGGTGCCGGGAGCAAACGTTGTAGCAGGGGTATAACGACCTGAAGGCAACTTGGCATTACGGCTGTCGGCATCATCAACGCCAAAAGCAATGAAACGTACGATGACCTGACCTGCTTGCGTAGGAAGACCATTGGAACTTATGGGCTGGTCGCTGAGCTCAACAAGATATTGACCTCCTCCATAATAGATACCTAAGCTCTGATTGGCCGTTAACTGCTTATCATAAGTAACGGCATCAGTGAAAGTGATACTGTCGATATTAGCAACATCAAACTCTTTTACCTCACCCGATTTGAGGTGGATAAGTGCTGAACGAGACTGTGCAAAACCAAGAAGGGTAATGCAGAAGAACAATGCTGAAAGTAATATTTTTTTCATAATCTAATTATCTGTTTACTTGTTAAACTTTGCGGCTTGTGAACCTAACTTAATAATATAAACGCCATGGGGCAAAGAAGATATATCTATATCTTCGCCATTCCATTGTTTGAGAAGCTTCACTTCAGTTCCATTGGCCTGATAAATCTCAGCCTGAGTACTCTTTGACTTATCCCAACCATCAACACGTAGAAGATTACCCTGATTGGTTAAACGTAGAAGAAGGGATGGATTAACCTTGCCTGAAACAGATCGAATGTCAGTAGTAGAACCACCGAAGAAAACTTTGCTGATGTCAGAAAAGGCGAATACTTGATCACTAGAACTACGACTGACAACTGTCATACCATCAGAACAGAAATCAATACGCCGGACATCATCCAACAGAAAAGCCTTGTCACCCGAACCATTCGACACAACCAAGCTGTCTATTTGCTGAGCATTGCAGACTGAAGAAGCTGCAAACAGCAGAAAAGATGCAAAAAGTGTAGATTTTAGCATGCTGTGAACTTTTACCATGCAGCTGAAAACATATACTAGAAAGATGTAGCAAGAATGGAAGGACGAGCATGTAGCTGCATGATAACACGCATCCAACGCAAACAAGCCAAGTGCAAAGATACAACAAATTATCTGAAAAAATTAAAGAATGTTCGATTTTATTGTTCGAAAAACAAAATATCAAACAAAAACATCAAATTAATGAAAGTCAAAGTTGCAAAATGGTAATATAAAGAAGCGGCTCCAAATAAATTGAAACCGCTTCTTTATATTATTCTTTATCAAAGATTAGTCCTTAATACCCAGGGCTGCCTTAGCACCCTTGTCATTAGGATCGAGCTTGTAAAGTTTCTCGTAGTAAGGCTTAGCAGCCTCCAAATCATGCTTGGTTCCCCAATAATAGTAACCAAGGTTCTGATAAGCGCTCTTCAGATAACCAGTCTCATCAGCATCACGGTCGGCCTTGTTCTCCAACAAAGAAACAATCTTCTCATAGTAAGGCACTGACTTAGCCTCGGTCTTATCAGCCTTAGCAGCAGTAGAACCGGCAAGGAGGTAAGCCCAGCCTGCTACAGACGGGAACTTCTGAGCTATAGACTCATATACAGAGATAGCCTTATCATAGTTGCCTTTCTGAGTGTAGATGCCTGCAAGACGGGCATAATCGCTGACAGAGATGTTCTTAGCCTTAGACATGTATTGCTCTGAATAATCCAAAGCCTTATCCTCTTGACCTAAGCCAGTGTAAGCCTCAGACAACTTCTCCAAAGGTTCAGCGTTATTAGGATCAAGCTTCAGTGCAGCCTCGAACTGAGTGATGGCGTCCTGCCACTGCTGAGTAGCGAGCAAAGCATTGCCATAATACATATAGTCACGGGTAGACTTGTCACCATCGCAAGCCAAAACAGCCTTAGCATATTCTATAGCCTCGGGGTATTTCTTCAGGTCAACAGCATTCCACAGAGCGACACGGTTGAGCGTAATGTTCGTAGGGAACTTCTTGGCACCGAAAGATGCTACCTTATAACTGTCATCAAACTTGCTCAAGACATAACCAGCTATGGCATACTCACTGAGTTTATACTCATCAAGCTTGTCCATATTTGACTTGGAATAGCTTTCCCAAGCCTTGTCATACTTCTCAGCCACATAGAAAGAGTGTCCTGCCTCAGCATCTACAGGATAGTCGGGCAAGATGGTACGAAGCTGATCAAGAGCCTTGGCAGCCTCTTCCGGAGCACGCTTACGATATACAGAAGCGTAACGGAGATAACCGGTTGGATTCTTAGGATCAAGCTGCATACATTGGTTATACCACATAGCTGCATCGCCACCTTCGTCCTTCATAGCTTCGATGTCACCTTTCAGGATGAACGCATCGCCATAATTCTTATCACGCTTCAATGCCAGGTCGGCCATGGCATTGGCCTGATCATAAAGCTTAGCAGACAGGAACGTATTACCAAGAGACACCAATGCGGCGGGATCTTTCTTGTAATTCTTCTGATAATCCTTCACTAAGCCTTTTACAGCATCAAAACTGGGATTTGCCTTCAGGGCTTTTGAAATGGGTTCAAGAGCTGTACCATAATCAGCCTCCTGAGCCATAACGGGCGCTGACAAGCCCAAAACCAGCGCAACTGAACAAAGATATTTTATTGCTTTCATAATCGTAAACCTTTAATAGTTGTGGATGTAATTGCTTATGTCTTAAAAGATAAAAACTTACTGATTCTTTATTTCAACCGGTTTGATCTGAATATCACCACGGTATGGCAGTAAACCGGCCCTGAAGATAATGAGCTGACCACGCGGACTAGTGAGGAAGTTGGCGAAGCTCCAAGGTAAAGCCTGTTGTGGGTCAACACATATAGCATATATAGTTCGCACGAACGGATAGCGGCCGTCCAAAAGATAGGCCTGATAAGGCTTCCAACTGTTCATCGGAGTAGCCTCTTTCATGATGCTAACCGACATGACATGAACATTCTTCTTAAAGGTAGTGTTCGTCGTATCGCCCCTATCGTTCAACCAATTGGAGCCAATGATACCAATGGCATTAGGAGTGTTATGAACATAGTCGATCACAGCCTTGCTGTTCTTGGCAGCAACAATGTTGGGACTATTAATAGGATGACCGTGGAGGATAGAGTCTACCACATAGTGAAGTGTAGCACTATGCGCGTTATCAAACACTACTTCAATCTCTCCTCGTTTGGATCCTTTTACTACTTGGTTCCATTTCGTGGCCTTGCCAAGAAGTATTCGCTTAAAGTTATCCACCGTTATGCAGGTGTCAGAGTTATTGGGATTGACAATAAGAGCCAGCCCGTCGTATCCGATAGGAAATACAGAAGGCACCTGATTCTTGGATTTGAGATAAGCGAGTTCACTGGGCTTCAGTGCACGAGAGGTGATGAGCAGACAAGTCTTGAGGTCTCTAATCATGTTGAGACCTGTAATCTCGTCTGTATAGATGGGTTTGAGATGAGCTTTAGGATAGTCAAATTCAAACTGCTGACGCAGCTCTTCAACTATAGGAGAAAAACTCTCGTCAGAGACGAATGAAATCGTCCCTGACGTAGGTGTATCTGTTCTACCGTTAACCGGTTTCTTCTGCCCATTGCAGGAGAAGAAAGCGGTTGACAGCATCAATCCTACAAAGATGTAGAATATAGATCTTTTCATGTTAAAACAATATTATTGCTGAAGTCTGAAAGTAACAGGTACGTTATATTTCACACGTACAGCCTGACCATTTTGTTTACCCGGAGTCCAACGAGGCATACGTCTTACAACGCTTTCAGCCTCACGGTCAAGTGACGGGTCAACAGAACGAACGGTGTGAACGTCGGTTACTGAACCATCACGCTCAACGACGAAGGCTACGATTACACGGCCTTGAATACCATTCTCAGCTGCAGCTGCAGGATAAGAGATGTTTTTGCTCAGCCATGCCATCAGAGCACCGTTACCACCAGGGAATGAAGGCATCTGCTCAACCACGTCGAACACCTTGTTCTCAACCTGTTGTGTAACCTCTGCCTTAGGAGCTTCGGCCTTTGGTGCGGGTGGCGGTACGTTAACAGCGATGTCGTTTCTCAAACCCGGGTCGATACGAGAGGTTGTACCTTCCTGGTTCTCAGCACCAGCAGCAGCACCTTCCTTCACCTTCTTCTCAATTTCCTGAAGGTTGATCTGGTTCTTAACCAGTTCATCTTTCTTGATGACAGGAGCGGTGAACTTCACGGTCTCACGTACCTTTGGCACTTCCTTCTTAGGCTCAACCTTAGGTTGGATCTTCGGCTCGTTCTTTTTCTGCTCTTTCTTAGCCTGCTCCTGGAGCTTGGAGAGTTCCAACTGCTCCATGTAAGCCTGGCGTGCTTCTTCTGCTTTTTGAGCTTGTACTTTGTAGATGAGGAAACCACCCACGATGGCAGCAGCTACAAGCAGAATCACCAACGCCTTAATGTTTCGCGAAGAAGTTCCCATACGGAGCTTGTAAGCACCGTAGGCTTTATTTCTATCGGCGAAAACCATATCGACCCATTTAGGATCGTATAGATCTATTTTTGCCATTGTTGTTCTTACTTTAAATTGTTAAACTTAATCACCTCCATTACATGGCAATGCCTTTAGACTTAAGAAGCTTGACATCGTCGGGTGTAATCTTGTCGATGACATAAGTACCAATACTTAATATCTGCATCTCATCGAGAGCGTCGACCATATTCTTATAAGAAGAATTGTCGGTTGGTTTGATCACGATGGTAAGAGTTTCGATCTTCTCGCCGTCGGGAAGCTGTCCGGACTTAATCTTGTTCAGCTTCTCCTGATAGATACTATCGGGATACAGCTTTGGATTCTTTGCCTTCTCGGCTTGTAGTTCCTTCACGGCAAGCTCGATTCTCTTCACAGGCTTAACACCTGATCCGGTAGCATGCTCGCGCAATACTTTACGAATACCATCATTGCCCCAAGTAGTTTCCTTGATCCATGCAGGATTGTCGTACTGAGGAACACCCTCACCATAGAATATCTTGTTATCCTTGGTTACATAAAGGGTGATGGTCTCAGAAGCCTTCGACTCATTCTTTTGGTTCTCTTGGATGTTCTGGTCATTACTAGGCATGGTAAGCTCCATGGTCTGGGGCTTGCTCAATGTCGTACACAGCATGAAGAACGTGATAAGAAGCATGAGCATATCCACCATAGGCGTAAAGTCTACGCGGACATTCATCTTCTTCTGCTTAGATTTTGATTCCTTTGCCATTTTTATGCGTCCTCCTCTTTCTTAAGCTGTGTAATCATATAGTAATGGTTCTCATCCATATCCTGGAGCTCGCTCATCACCTTCTTGACTGTCTTGTAAGGAGTTGACGCGTCAGCCTTGATAGCGATCTTAATCTTCTCATCAGCTGTACGTGCGGTATTCACCCACTGCTGGAACTCACTCATACCACCTTTGATGGAGTCGAGTGGAATACCCTTTGTAGGCAATGTCTTTGAACGAACCTGGCTAGAAGCAGCCAAATAAGTAGACAATTCCTTCATTGGAACGCCGAAGGTAGACTCCGACTTGAAGGTAGAAATCTGCTTAGAACTCAGAGAGATACCGAACTGTGAGGTCATTCCGTCGAGGGTAGATCCCAGAATGTCGGTATTATCTATCTGCAAAAACACCTGGCCTTCACCGGTCGGTTTTCCGGCAGCGTTCTTTTCAGGACTGACCAGGATGGTCAACACGCCGTTCTCAGGCACCTTAATCTCAGAAACAGACCCAGGAGTGTTCACCTTCACTGGCTCGTTCTTAACGAACGTAGAAGTCAGCATGAAGAAGGTAAGCAACAGGGTCATGACATCCGACATAGGTGTCATATCGATCCAGACGTCACTCTTCTTAATTTTTACTTTACCCATAGCGATAGTAATTTAAAGGGTTAGCAAAAATTAAGCCTCTTCTGTGTGGTTAGCTTCGTATGTCTGAGCAATTGAGTAACCTACCTCGTCGAGAGCGAAAGTGAGCTTGTCGACCTTATTGGTGAAGTAGTTGTAAGAAACAACGGCGCACCAAGATGTTGCGATACCGAAAGCAGTATTGATAAGTGCCTCAGAAATACCTTGTGACAGAGCTGCAGAGTCAGCGCCACCACCAGCAGACAAAGCGGAGAATGAACGGATCATACCGGTCACAGTTCCGAGAAGTCCGGTAAGAGTACCCAGTGTAACGATAGTTGCGATGATAGGAAGGTTCATGGTCAGAGTAGGCATCTCAAGCTGTGTAGCCTCCTCGTGAGCCTGCTGAATCTTTGCAACCTTCTGTGATTTGCGCAGGTTAGCGTTTGCACCGTGGTCCATATCGTTGTAAGCAGCGATAGAAGCGTTCACCACGTTAGCTACAGAACCGCCTTCCTTGTTGCAAAGCTGCTGAGCCTTAGCCAAATCGTTTGCGTTGAGAGCAGCCTTGATGTTAGCCACGAACTTAGGAAGCGAACCCTTGCCGAATGCGGTCTTCAGAGCGAGCCAACGCTCGATAGACATTGCGATAACGGTGAGCAACAGAGTGTGGATAACAGGAACGACTACGCCACCTTTGAAGATTGTACCCCAAACGTCTGTAGGCTGTGTCTTGGTAGCATCAGCGAAGTGCATGGGTGATCCAAACCAGCTGAAGAACAGAACGAATGCGATAATAGCGCAAACGACGATAATCCAGAATGCGCCTCTAACTCCCTTGAAGCCCTCAGATTTTTTCTTGGGGGCTGCTTTTTGTTGTGTAGTTGCCATAATTGATAAGTTTTAAAATTTTAGTTATTAATGAATTAAATTGTTTATAATTGTCTGAAGTGTTGTCTTTCGATTTTATGTCCAGGTAGCATCCAAACAGTCTCCCTCTTCATTGGTATGCGCAAAGGTAGCAATTAAAAGGGAACAACCATAGGAATTAAGAAGATTTAACTAGCCGGAACTGGTATTTTTTCTTTATTTTCCATTGATAATTAATCGTGCAACCTAGCCAGAACCTCTTTCATGCGCTTCATAGCCTCGCGAATATTGTCATCGCTTGTGGCATAGCTCATGCGGAAGCCGTTCGGATCGCCAAAGGCATCGCCTGCCACAGTGGCCACCCTACCCTCTTCGAGGAGGTACAAGGCAAAGTCGGTGGAATTGTTTATCACGCGCTTGCCGTCTGTCTTACCAAAGAACGAGCTGCACTTGGGGAAGAGATAGAAAGCTCCTTGCGGAACATTCACCACAAGTCCGGGTATGTCCTTAGCCAGGCTCACGATGAGATTGCGTCTGCGCTCAAAGGCGATACGCATGTCCTCTACGCATTCCTGGTCGCCCTTATAGGCTGCCAGGGCCGCCATCTGGCTCACAGAACTTGTTCCGCTGGTGTACTGCCCCTGCAGTTTGCTCATGCCTTTCACTATCCACTCTGGCGCGGCCACCCAACCCAGGCGCCAACCTGTCATGGCATAAGCCTTGCTCACGCCGTTGCACACGATGGTGCGCTCCTTCATACCGGGGAACTGGGCTATACTGGCATGGCTTCCCACATAGTTTATATGTTCGTATATCTCATCAGACAGTACGTATAAGTCGTCGTGTGACAATACCACCTTGGCAAGGCTCTCCAGCTCTTCGGCTGTATAGATACTACCCGTAGGATTGCTGGGCGAGCAGATAACCAGCAGCTTGGTGCGAGGCGTGATGGCTTTCTCCAGCTGATCGGCCGTTATCTTAAAGTCGTTTTCTATGCCAGTAGGCAATACGACGGGTATGCCCCCGGCCAATTTGGCCATCTGAGGATAGCTCACCCAGTAAGGTGCTGGTATCACGACCTCATCGCCAGGGTTGACGAGGGCCATAAAGGTATTGCACACCCCTTGCTTGCCGCCGGTGCCTACTATAATCTCTGCCGGCGAATAGCTCAGTCCATTCTCCTTGCTAAGCTTTTCAGATATAGCCTCACGCAAAGAGAGATAGCCGGGAACGGGAGAATATTTTGAATAGTTGTCATCTATAGCCTTCTTTCCGGCCTTCTTAATGAAGTCGGGCGTCATGAAATCTGGCTCGCCAACACTCATATTGATGACATCAACTCCCTGTGCCCTCAACTCAGCACTCTTCTGCGACATTGCCAATGTTGCAGAAGGTGCCAACCTGTTTAACCTATCCGATAATTTTACCATTTTTACTTGTTTCGATGGTTTTGCAATGCAAAAATACTCATTTTATTAAATAATAACGAAGTTTTTGCCACTTTATTTTGATTTTTCATGAAAATGTAATTCACGAAGCACATGTGTGGCTAAGCTTGTTTCTTAAAGGTGGAGGTCATGCCCCATGCGTTCTTTCTTCGTTTTCAGATATTTATAGTCATATTTATTGGGCGTCACCTCAATAGGAACGTTCTCTACGATTTCCAGACCGTAGGCTTCCAGTCCCACACGCTTGGTAGGATTGTTGGTCATAAGCCTCATCTTGTGTACGCCCAGGTGGCGCAGCATCTGCGCGCCGCATCCATAGTCGCGCTCGTCTGGCTTAAAGCCCAGATGGATATTGGCATCCACGGTGTCGTAACCTTGCTCCTGCTGCAGCTTATAAGCCGAAATTTTGTTCATCAAGCCGATACCTCTGCCTTCTTGCTGCATATAGATAAGCACGCCCTTGCCCTCTTTGTCTATCATCTGCATGGCCTTGTGCAACTGCTCGCCACAATCGCAACGCATACTTCCCAGTATATCGCCCGTAGCGCAAGATGAGTGCACACGCACCAGGATAGGCTCTTCGGGCTCCCAGGAGCCCTTGATGAGGGCCATGTGCTCCAGCCCGTTGCTGGTCTGGCGGAAAGGTATCAGGTGGAAGTGGCCATAGATAGAGGGCAGGTCTACCTCATCGCCCACCTCGATGAGCGATTCTGTCTTCAACCTGAACGAGATCATATCCTTAATAGAGATAACCTTTAAGTCATACTTATGGGCAAACTCCACCAACTGTGGCAATCGTGCCATGGTGCCGTCTTCGTTCATAATCTCCATCAGGGCGCCGGCGGGATAGAGCCCTGCCATCTTACAGAGGTCTATGGCAGCTTCCGTGTGTCCGCTTCTACGCAACACGCCGTTGTCTTGCGCATAGAGAGGATTGATGTGTCCCGGGCGTCCGAAGGTCTGTGGCGTAGAGGCGGGGTCGGCCAAAGCCTTGATGGTTTCGGCGCGGTCGTGTGCCGACACGCCGGTGGTGCATCCCTCCAGCTTATCCACCGTAACCGTGAACGGGGTGCCAAGCATAGAGGTGTTGTCTTGCACCTGATGGGGCAAGTCGAGCTCGTCGCAACGGCTGATGGTGATAGGCGCGCAAAGCACGCCACGTGCATGCTTCAGCATGAAGTTCACCTTCTCGGTGGTTATCTTCTCAGCCGCGATAATCAGGTCGCCCTCGTTCTCGCGGTCCTCATCATCCACTACAATCACAAACTTGCCTTCTTTGAAGTCTTTCACAGCCTCTTCAATGCTGTTCAGCTTTATATCTTCCATATCTGTATCTCCTGTATTTGTTACCTTATTAATATATATATGTCTATTTTGTCTTATCCTATCTTTTGTCTGTCGGCCTTCTTCTTTGCCGACTCTTTTATATGCTTTATCAGTGCTTCATTGGTAGACTTGATAACCGTAAGGTCATGATAAAGTCGGAGCCTGAATATCCACATGCGCAAGTAGAAGAATATGCCGGCAGGCACTATCACGGCAGCCAGAATATTGAGCCACCTGCGCTCAAAGGGACGGGTATGAGCCTTGACAGCCAGCACGGGATAGGCATTGAGATACGACAGCACATAGCGGTCGCGTGTATTGCTCAAGTCGTCTATCACGGCCTCCAAGTCATTGCTGATGGCCTCTACTTCATGGTCGGGACGGTATCTGAAGAACACGTTTATCACATTGGGCAGCGACTTCAGGTTATGCTCTTTGTTATAATCCACCACACGCTGCGTGATATTCTCCAGCTTACTGACATCAGCAGGCAGGTCAGGATCTTGAATAATAACCTCCTTGCCGGCCACATGCCGCTTCAGCCTGAGGCCCAGCATGCGCATCATCAAGTTGCGATAAACATCCATATTAAACACAGCCGAGTCGTTGTTGGCCTTGTAGGTAAAGAATATGGCCAGAGGAATGAGCACGGCAGGCGACAGGCCCTTGCCGAACCATATAGCCCAAGCGCCCTGCCGGGCCATACGATAGCCCGTGTTGTCGAGCACATAGTACACAATAAACACGATGACCGATATGATGATGGGCACGCCCAATCCACCTTTCCGGATGATGGCTCCCAGCGGAGCGCCTATGAAGAAGAATATCAGGCACGACAGAGCCAGCGTAAACTTGTTGATGGCTTCTATCTGGTGCATTCGGATAATTTTGTCGCCGTCGCTGGTAAGCATACTCTTAAACTCCAGGTCGCTCACTTCCATCTGTGCCGTAGACATGGCGTTCTGCACGGCCTGCTGCTGTCTGTCGGCACTCAGATGGCTGAACACGGTGTCTATATCCTCTTTGGGCGAAGCGGCAAGAGCCGCAGCCTGCTTCATCTGTCGGCCATTGAGCTTGGCCTGCGAATACACCGTGTATTGCATATCCTTATAGTAGGCATTGCCAATACTGTCATACTGATGATTGAGCGAGTCTACATCATGATTGATCTTTGCCAGACTCTTTGTCCGGGCGTTGTTGCCCAGCCCCGCCACATCGGTGAGATTAAAGTCGCCGTCAAAGTCCAGCACAATGCGCTTATGCACAAACGACTCTCTCCTATAAGGCACACTGGCACTTCCTGCCAGCTCTTGCGAACGCATATTCTCAAACCATTCGCCGCTCCACAGGTTCAGCAGCAGGTGTTTCTTCTCTGCCGTAGACTGTAACATACCCGAATCGGCCAGTATGATAGACGCATCCTCATAGCTGTCTGTCATCCTATATATCATGATGCCATACAGCTTGCCCGTATTCAGGTCTTTCTTCTGAACGTAGATGTTGCACTGGGGTATGCCGTCATAAAACTGGCTCTCCGGTATCTCAAGCTCCGGACTCTTCTGCTTCATCGATATCATGAGCTGCGTGAGCTTCATCTGTGACATCGGACCAATGTTGTTCTGGAAATAAAAAGAGCCCAGCGTCACCAACACGCTGATGAAAGCCAGCGAGCGGAAGGTCTGCATAAGCGATATGCCCGATGCCTTGATGGCCGTGAGCTCACTGCTCTCTCCGAGATTACCAAAAGTGATGAGTGACGACAACAGTACGGCCAGGGGCAGGGCCTGAGGAACCATCATCAAGGCCATGTACCAGAAGAACTGGGCCAGCACCTCCACAGAGAGACCTTTGCCTATCAGCTCATCCACGTACCGCCAAAGAAACTGCATCATCAGCACAAAGAGGCTGATGAAGAAGGTTGCGGCAAAAAGCAAGCAAAACTGCTTGGCTATGAAGATATCAAGTTTCTTAATTCGAAGCATGTCTGTTGTCGCATAGGTGCCAAAGGCACATATTCCGTGCAAAAGTACATAAAAATAATGGAGTAATGCGCCTTTTTCCTATTTTTATTTTCTACATTACTTATCAGAGCATGGCATAAACAACCTCCTTATCGTCCAAAACCCACCATTTAACTTCCGGAGCAGGAACAGACATGTAAACAATCAGATGCTGACAGACGCACTACTCGCGCCTTGCCAAGGAAACAAAGAGTTGAAAATAATGCCTCCAAAACATACTTTCTGTTGGTGCTTAAAGCAGCAAGTTACTCACAGCATCAATCCTGAAATAAGTTTAGACAACAGAGTAACAGTGTGGCCGCATAAGGAGCCCCATTTAACGTAAGTTTTAGCCAAAAACCTATTCCACCCATTCCACCCTTCTTTTAATAACCTATATATCAAGCAGGTACAAGCTAGGCCATAGCAAAAAACATTCCACCCACATTCCACCCATTACTCACCAATCACATTTAGGAAGCCCTATACTCTTACGCACTGTTTATGAAGGTTGCTTCACTGGCAGAAGAAATCTATGGCGTGCATGCCGTGGATGCCATTGGATATCAGGTTACGACAAGAAAGCCAAGCCCTTACCGATGGCAGGATTCAGATAATTATCCATAAATAGAGAATCATACATACTACTCTGCCGCAACACGGAAAAAGGAAAATGGCTTTTCCATTATCTTTTCATCATTAGCATAGATTATTGGTTATCAAGCTATTAAGTCATATTATAGATAGCGTCTATAGGCCTATAAATATTATCTGTTGTGGATATGGGAAGGTGTTACTATCTTTGCACCAGAGAAAAGAAAAAAAAGTAATAACCCACAAAACAATAAGAATTATGAAGACTACATTAACAACAACAGGACTGAATGACAACGTACAGGTTACCAACGCTCTCGCGCAGCTGCTTGCAGAGTTTCAAGTACACTACACCAACCTCCGCAATCTGCACTGGAACATCAAAGGACACGGTTTCTTCGTTCTGCATGAGGAATACGAGAAGATGTACGACGATGTGGCAACTAAGATAGACGAAATAGCTGAGCGCCTCCTTCAGTTAGGCAAAACACCGGAGCACCGCTTCTCTGCTTACCTCAAGCAGGCACAACTCTCAGAGCTCGACGTAGTGACAAGCGGAGAAAAGGGTCTGGCCTATGTACTGGATGCACTGGCAGTGCTTATCGCTCTAGAGCGTCAGGTTCTCTCAACAGCCGGCGACAACGGCGACGAAGTGACGGTAGCCATGATGAGCGACTACCTCCGCGAGCAGGAAAAGAGCGCTTGGATGCTCACAGCTTTCGCCACAAAGCCCGAGTAAAGGTTTCACAACATAGTTTAGCCCGCAGATGCATTCAGGGCGAGACGAAGAGTCTAACAGACGCGCCGGTAAGCTTACTGGCGCGTTTTCGATGTATAGTCTCGCTTCAGCAAGGGCTGCACACCGGCCTGTATACTCTCAACAAGCATTGTGCGAAGCTTGACACGGATGAAGTCACGGGGTGTAACCATAATTATCTCGCGGCGTGGTTCAGGCAGAGCGAAGGGACGTACAAGTCTCAGCTGTGCGGCACTGAGCTGCGAGAGGGCCAACTCAGGGATAAAGGTCACACCCTTGCCGTTTTCTACGATGCGCATGAAAGTCTCAATGCTCCCCAAGGCATAGGCTTTCTTGCTCACGGCAGCCGATTTGAGCTGGCAATATCTGATGAGCTGGTCGCGAAAGCAATGCCCCTCATCGAGCAACCAAAGAAACTCATTGCCGAAGTCAACGGCCTTCACGCGTTGTTTGGCAAACAAGGGGTCATTCTCAGAGACATAGGCATAAAAACGCTCCGAATAAAGGGGCACAGCCTCAAAGGCCTCCATATCATCAGTCTTGGCCAGAATACCGGCATCGATGTCACCATGCAGCAAGGTTTGCTTCATGGCTGAGGTTTTCATCTCAATGATGCGCACGTCCATCTCCGGATGGCTTCGCAGCAGCTGGGGGAAGAAATGTGGTATAAGATAGGGCGCTATGGTGGGCAGCACACCAATATAGAAGGTGCCGAGAAGCGTTTCCTTCTCCTCCTCTACCACCTCTCGCAGCCGACGGGCTTGATAAAGCACCTCCTTAGCCTGGTCGATGACAGCACGTCCCGCCTTGGTAGCAACGACTGGCTGACGGCGGCGATCAAAAATCTTAAGCCCTAACTCTGTCTCTAATTTCTGTATCATAGAGCTTAACGTGGGCTGCGTCACGTCACAATAGTCGGCAGCCTTGGCGAAATTGCCCAATCTGTCAAGGGCAAGGATATATTCCATTTGCTGTAAGGTCATACGCGTGCGATGTGTTTATCAATGAACCATAAGATAAAATTTATTTTCCCAACGTGCGTGTGAGAAACTCTGAGGTAAGCCCTGCCACACGATACATGTTCTGTGTGAACCCATGGTCGAAGTATTCCAGCAGATGCCATTCGCTGTTTTTCCACTGTTCGTGGAAGCGCTCGCCGTAGGTGTAGGGCACTACACGGTCGGCCGTGCCGTGGATGATGGTTGCCGGACCGCTGTAACGTGCCGCTGTCTCATAAATGGGCAGTGTGAATGCCGAGCGTATATAACCGGCTCCCAGGTTATGACCGCCGAAGAGGGGCACACTTTTTGGCGGATCCAGAGGATTATATCTTGCGCCCATGGTGTTGCCACGGATGGCATCATCGCGCAACACGGCAGCCGGAGCCAGCAATGCTACGGCAGCTACGCGTGGCAAACCGAGCTCGCCTGCGGTCATCGCTGCCACCACCCCACCCTGACTGTGGCCCACCAGCGCTATGCGTGAAGCAGCCACATAGGGCAAGGCTGCTACATATTCATATACCTTTTTGGCATCTTCTATCTCATTGGGCACCGTCATATCCTCAAAGCGTCCCTCACTGTGGCCATGACCGTTGAAGTCGAAGCGTATCGAAGCTATACCATGGCTCTGCAACGAGTCGGCAATGAGCCTCAGCAGCCGCTCCTCCTTATTGCCTGTAAAGCCGTGCATGATGATGGCCATCGGCACTTTCTCGCCGCTTGTCAGTACCGGCTTTTGTATTACAGCTGCCAACTTGCCTTTGCTGCCCGTCAATGTCAAGCTGTCTGTCGCGCCATTTACAGGCACAGGATGCTTCTGCGCCATCAGCTCTGTGAGCGTGCGCTCCATCTTATAAGAGAGCACTGTAGAGAGCACCACCTTGCCCTGAGAATCGATGAGCACCATCGAGGGTAGCCACTTCACGCCATAAAGGGCAGCAATCTTCGAGTCGTGAAACTTCACCAGCTCATTAACCTGTGGATAGGCAAGCCCATATCGGGCTATGGCTTTCTTCCATGCTGCGGCATCGGTATCCATGCTGATGCCTATAAACTCTACGCCGTAGGGGTGAAACGTGCGATACATGCGCTGCACATTATACATATCTTTTCGACAATCGGGGCACCACGAGGCCCAAAAGTCAAGCACAACATATCTGCTCTTATATGGTTTCAGGCTAAGCGTTTTACCTTCAGCTGTCTTCATCTTGAAGTCAGGGGCTACAGAACCGCTTTTCACCAAATCAGAAGCATACTTCTCATCTAAATCCCACTGTGCTCTCGCCGTAAAGACGATGGCAAACAGAACCGCCAACGTAACCAGTAATCTCTTCATGTCACTAAGAATTTATCACTACAAAGATAAAAATTTCAACGCTTTAAGGTGCATCTCGCAATCTCTTTATAATGATTATTAACGTTTACGAGCGCTACTTGACACCGACCATCATCCTACTTCGGCATAAGTACCATCACATCAGAAATGTGCAAACAACAACCACTATCATTTAATGCTGGCACTCACGGTGGCAAAACAGGCCTTTTTGCGAGGCCAAAAGGCCTGTTTCAGCATGCAAAAAGGGCATTTTTGCATGGCGAAAAGGGCATTTTCGCAAAGCCGCTAATAACATACTGAAAATCAATAACTTATAGAGCCATCTCAAAAGACCCGGACAAGTGACTCAACGGGCACCTATTGACGGATGAAAGTGACGAGAAACAGAGTTTTATCTTACCGGCTGGCTAATGGAAGATAAGGGTGATGAGAGGTATGGTGAGTATAGAGCCCACCGTGGTGATGAACGTCAGCTCGGTCATGAGCCGCACATCACGGCCATACTTCATACAGAACATGGTGCCGAAGGAGGCCACAGGCATGGCCAACACCACCGTGTTGATGTCATTGACCATAGCATCTACGCCCAGAAGGCGGAACAGGAAATAGAACATGAGGGGCAGCACGCCCAACCGCAAGGCCGACACGGCATAGACAAGACGGTTGCCCAGCATGTCGCGCAAGGGCAGCGAGGCCATGGTAGCGCCTATCACCATGAGCGAAGCGGGCACGGTGATGTTGCCCACCATGGTGACGGGACGCGCAATGAGGGGACTGACGTGCACGCCCAAGGCTACGATGATGACGGCCGCATAGGCAGCCAGCAAGCCCGGACTGAGCAACACCTTAGCGTTAAAGCGGTGCTTCTGCCCGTCATTGTCATGTCCTTTCACCAGGTCAACACCCACGGTGAAGATGAAGAAGGTATTGGCCATGTTGAGCAACGCAGCATAAAAAACGGCCGTGGAGCCGAAGATGGAGGCCACGATGGGATAGCCTATGAAGCCCACATTGGCAAACATCAGCGCAAAGCCTATGACGCCACGGTCGGCCGGGCTTTTGGTAAAGGCGCGCGGCACGGTATAGGCCACCGCCGTAAGGATGACATAAGAGAGCACGCCCACCCCCACCAAAGGCAGGATGAGGGCTCGCGAAGGCAGGGTGTCGCCCATCACAGACGACAGGATGAGCAGCGGGCACGTCACATCCACCACTATGGCCGAGAGCTGGCGGCAGAAGTCGGCGCTCATATAGCGCAGCTTAGCCAGCACGTAGCCCAAGACAACGATGACAAACAAGGTTATCATCACACGTAAGTTTTCCATAACAAGATGTTATTAAGTCAATTTGTTTTACTTAGCCCACCGCTAGACAGACGTTGCTGCATGGACTTTGGGACGGAAGAGCCTCAACCAACAAGAAGAAAAGTGCGTAAAGCACAGACCCTCTGCCCACCTAGGGATGCTGGTCTGCATCACCCGCCATGACATAAGCATCTTATAGACGGAGGGTATAAGATGCTTCTTCTTCATGATAAGAATAGATTAAACCGCCGTAAGCGTGGGCAAGAGCCCTGAAGAACGAAACTGCCGGGTTCCTACCTACGGTTTATCAACGACGAATGCTGACGGATAGCATGAGCACTGACTAGCTCATGCTACCTTAGCCCGATGCTACTTGGCCGGTGAAAATTCTGCATCGATGATGATATTCACCTCGTTTCCGATAAGGTCGGGCAGGAACTTGGGGCCCAAGCCAAAGTCAGAGCGCTTCACGGTGCCTTTCAGACGGAAACCGGCTGTCATGACCTTAGACATCGGGCTCACCTTATGGGCAATGAGCCAGGCATCAAGCACAACAGCCTTGGTAACGTTCCGGATGGTGAGCGTGCCATACAGCTTGCCATGAGTCTTGGATATCATCACAGCCTTAGTGGCCTTGAAGGTCATCGTGGGATATACTTCAGCATCGAAGAAGTCGGCTGAGCGCAAATGATTGTCGCGCGCCTCCACACCCGTAGCTATGCTCTTGGTGCGGATAACAGCCGACACTGTAGAATTGAGATAGTTCTTTCCTTTGGCATTTACGGTAATATCGAAGTCGGTGAAGCGTCCGCTCACAAACGACAGACCGGCATGTTTCACCTCAAAACCTATGCGCGTGTGAGCCTTATCGTTTTTCCACGTTCCGGTCTGGGCGTTCATGGCGAGCGCAAAGACCAGCATAAACATAATTGAAATGATTTTCTTCATACAAAAAATAACGGATTTGAATGTTACGTATATAGTAACGGCAAAGGTAATAATTATTCTACAATTATTGCTGTCCGCTAAAACTCAAAATGGTAAAAACATCCTACCCGAAGCC
>SAMEA3663054__coassemble_712_pt1 | contig 19427 bp, 17 predicted proteins | sample SAMEA3663054__metabat2_low_PE_005 | metagenome-assembled genome bin SAMEA3663054 (sample SAMEA3663054) | pig gut metagenome | biome: pig gut; feature: pig-associated habitat; material: faeces | place: France | collected 2012 | reverse complement strand
TTTGAAAGAATAAGCCCGAAGTCCTATTTTACAGGGCTTCGGGTAGGATGTTTTTGCCATTTTGAGTTTTAGCGGACAGCAATAAAAAAATATGATGAGAAAAGGGCTATATACCCGATGAAAGCCTCCAAAAAGAATATTCCAGACAATTAATCCGCTGAGGACGGAAGCAGAGGATTGGGAAAAATAGCGACAAAAACGCTCCTGCATGACCGATGAGCCACGTGGAGCGTTAAGGTTTAAACACGAGTTTTATCAACTCAAAGGGATGTATGACTATCTCTGAGGTATCCAACTCACATCACCGTCGAACACCTCTCGGGGTGTTATCTTGGCAGCCTCGGCCTTGGTGAGCTGCTTGGCCCATGCCACACGACCGCTCTTTACTGCGCCGGGGCCATAGTTATTATACTCCATATAGCGCACGGTGCCCTCCTTGGCTGGGTCGTGATAGTCTACCCAGTTATGCCATCCTTGAGGTGCTATGTGCTTGCCCATCTCGCAGTTCATGAACAGCGTGTAGGCATAAGCGCGCCAGGGACGCCCCAACTTAACGTTTGTCACCGAGTCGGCAGCGGTGAGCTTGCACTTATCGAACACGTAACCATACTTGCTGTCCTTGGGTGTTGAGGCGGCAGTGTCGTAAGAATTGACTTTGCTATATATCTCACAGCCCTCAAACCATGCCGTAGAAGGGCCGAAAATGAAGTCGGTTGTACCCTCGATATAGCAGTTGAGAAAATAGAGCTTGGTGTAGGGCATACCCGTGTAGATGGTGTCTTGGTTGCCCAGAATGCGACAATTGACGAAAGCCAGCCGCGTTCCCTCGGTGTGCAAGGCCACCGCCTGCCCCATCCGGGGCGCGTTGTTCTCTATCGTAAGGTTGCGGAAGGTGATGTTGCATCCCTCCACCTTGACGGTGTAAGTGCGGAAGGTGCCCATCGGCTTGCCCGTAGGAGGATAGAGAATGTTGGCATGGTCATCGTAGGTAATAATGGTTTTGTCACGGTCTTGCCCCACTATCTCGATGTTGGTGAGCCATGACGGAATGACAAGCTTCTCCTTATAGGTGCCGTTCTTCACGTATATCACCTTAGTGTATTCCATGAAAGCACGGCACACCTCCACTGCCTCGGCAATGGTTCTGAACTCTCCTGTGCCGTCGCGAGCCACTACCAGTGTGTCGGTGTTATCGTACTTGCCGCGCGCCTGGACTTGCAGACAGCTTAAAGCGATTAGTATAAAAAGTAGTTTTTTCATTGTATTACATGATTTGTTGAACTTCTTGCAGGTCGTCTATCTTCTTGAGATGACTGATAATGTTGCTCACCTCGGCCCGATCGTGCACCCTCAGCTCTATAGAACCGTCGAAGATGCCCTTGTCGCTGGAGATGATGAGCTTGTGAATGTTAACGTTGAGCTGATTGGCCAGCACCTCAGAGACATCGCGCAACATGCCTTTGCGGTCGATGCCTCGTATCTCTACAACGGCATCAAAGAACAACATGTGATGCATATCCCATTTGGCGTCAAGCAAGCGGTTGCCATAACTGGCCTTCAACTTGGCCGCCACAGGACAGGCGCGCTTGTGTATCTCCACATGGCCCATATTGTCTATGTAGCCCAGAATGTCATCGCCGGGTATGGGATGGCAGCAATGTGGAAAGACAAACTGGTTGATATTCTCTTCGGTAATGATGACCGGCAGCTTCTTGTTGAAATCTTTCCCCACCACGATGTATTGTGGCTGAAGAGCCGGCTGGGTGTTTTCCTTCTTCTCATGTGACAAGAATGGCACGAACTTACGCCACCCGCTCACTTGCTGTTTGCGCGACTTGCCACGCAGTTCCTCCAGGTCTTTATCACCCAAGATAATGGTTTTCTCGCCTAAGGCAAGGAAGAAGTTCTCGGGATTCTGTATATCATGAAAGGCGCAAAGCTTGTCAACGACCGACGGGGTGCTCTCTAAGCCCTTGTTCTTGAGCCATAAGTTGAGTATCTCTTCGCCTTGTTTCTGCACCTGCCGGCCCTCCTTGCGCAGTATGGCCTGTATCTTGGCCTTGGCTTTGGCCGTACTCACAAAGTTAATCCATGAGGGTTGCACATGCTGAGCCTTGCTGGTGAGTATCTCAACCTGGTCTCCGCTCTTGAGCTTATGGCTTAGCGGCACGAGCTTATGGTTCACCTTGGCGCCTATGCAGTGGCTTCCCAGGAACGTGTGTATCTGAAACGCGAAGTCGAGAGCCGTACATCCGGCCGGCATCGTCTTGATTTCGCCTTTCGGAGTGAATACGAATATCTCTGAGGCAAAGAGGTTGAGCTTGATAGCATCCAGAAAATCCATGGCATCGGGCTGCGGATCGTCGAGTATCTCCTTGATGGTGCGCAGCCAATCGTTGAGTTCGCCATCGTCTTCTGTTATCTCTCCGCCCTCTTTATACTTCCAATGAGCGGCAAATCCCTGCTCAGCTATCTCATCCATACGGTCGGAGCGTATCTGCACCTCTATCCATCGGCCTTGCTTAGACATGAGCGTTACATGCAGAGCCTGATAACCGTTGGCCTTAGGATGGTTCACCCAGTCGCGCAAACGGTCGGGGTGACTCTTGTAAATACGACTGATGGCTACGTAGATATTGAAGCAATCGTTCACCTCTTCCTCGCGTTTCTTGGGCTTGAAGATAATTCTTACGGCCAGAATATCGTATATCTCATCGAATGTAACATGCTTGTTCTGCATCTTACACCATATAGAATAAGGGCTCTTGACGCGTGCCTTGATTTGATAATCATAGCCCATGTCATCCAACACCTTACGTATGGGATCGGTAAAGTCTTTGAAGAGCGTGTCACGCGACTCTTGCGTGGAGGCCAGCTTAGCCTCTATGGCAGCATAAGCGTCGGGATGCTCGTAGCGGAAGCTCAGGTCTTCCAGCTCCGTTTTTATCTTGTTCAGGCCCAGGCGATTGGCCAGGGGGGCGTAGATGTAAAGCGTTTCGCCTGCTATCTTATAGCGTTTGTTGGCGGGTTGAGAGGCCAATGTGCGCATGTTATGCAGACGGTCGCATATCTTGATGAGTATAACACGTATGTCATCACTCATGGTAAGCAACAGCTTCTTGAAGTTCTCAGCCTGCGCCGAGGCCTGTTCGCCGAAGATGCCACCGCTTATCTTCGTGAGCCCATCCACAATCTGGGCTATCTTAGAGCCGAAGATATTCTCGATGTCTTCTATAGTATAATCGGTGTCTTCCACCACATCATGCAACAAGGCGGCGCAAATACTGGTAGAGCCGAGCCCCATCTCGCTGCACGCAATCTGCGCTACGGCAATGGGGTGCATGATATATGGTTCGCCGGAGAGGCGCTTCACGCCCTTATGAGCCTGTCGGGCGAAGTTGAAAGCCTTGGTTATGATGTCTACTTTCTTACGGTGGCGTGAGGCAAGATAACTGTCGAGCAGATGCTGAAAAGCCTCGTCCACCATCTTCTCTTCGGCCTTCTCTTTCTGTTCTAATGCTTTCTCATTCTCCATAATCGTGCGATATAAATATTAATGTGAGGCGAGCTACTTCAGCCGCAGTTGCTCTCCCACCACAATACTGTTAGACTTCAGGTTGTTAAGGCGCTTTATCTGCTCAACCGTAACGCCGTGTGAGGCTGCTATGCTGTATAGAGTCTGCCCGTTGCACACCCTTATGGTAGTCTCATCATTGGCTGTTTTACTGGCCGAAGGCTGCTGACTGGGCGTGCTACGCTGAGCAGTTGGGTTCTGCTTGGCGCCTACTCGCATGTCTTGATTGTTGACCATGACAACGCCATTGCGATATACCGGAGCTGTGCGCTTGCTGCCGCCAATCTCCACCTCTGAGCGTTTGGTGAAGTAGCGGTCGTTGTCATACTGGAAGATAGCATTCTCGTTGTCGATGAACTTACCTATATAATTCTGCGGTAAGCGTATGGCTGAGGGTTGCGTATAGCCGTTGACAACGTTCTGTCTGTATTGGGGATTAAGCTCCTTTAGCTGGTTCAAGTCGATGCCCAGCACACTGGCAATCTGCTCCAGGTGCACATCCTGGCACACCATGACGGTGTCTGACTTCTCCGGAAGCTGTGTTTCCATGGGGCAGATGTTGTGTTCGCAATAATAGTTCATGATGTAATTGGCGGCAATAAAGGAGGGAACGTATCCTCTTGTCTCCTTTGGCAGGTAAGGATATATCCTCCAATAGTCGGTCTCACCGCCCGCCCTGTGAATGGCTTTGTTGAGTCTTTGCGGTCCACAGTTGTAGGCTGCTATCACCAAATTCCAGTCATGATATATATTATATAGGTCATGCAGATAACGGGCTGCGGCATACGAGGCCTTTACGGGGTCGCGCCGTTCGTCTACGAGCGAGTTAACAACAAGGTTATATTGCTTGCCCGTGTGCAGCATAAACTGCCACAAGCCCACTGCTCCCACTCTCGACACGGCGTTAGGATTAAGCGCCGACTCGATGACCGGCAGGTATTTGAGCTCCAGTGGCAGCCCGTAAGCGTCGAGGGCATCCTCAAAGATGGGCATATAGAAGTTGGCTGCGCCCAGCATATAGCTCACTTGTCGGCGAGCGCGCTTGGTATATCTGTCGATGAACTTCTGCACAACCTCATTGTAAGGCATCTCCATGATAGTGGGCATCCGGCGCAACCGTTCTATAATAGTCTGCCGGTCGGTCTCCGGGTCATAGTTTCTGTAGTTACAGTCTGAACCTTTCGAGAGGTACATCTTAGAGTGATAGAGGTTCAGCATACTGTCTACATTGAGCGATAAAGACGATGGCACGTCTATTTCCTGCTTCTTTCCGTTGTCGTCAGTCACAGTGATATAGTCATTGTCTGCACGGCTTTGCGCGCCTGCCGACACTGACATAACTGCCAATAATATTACTGTATATATATGTTTCCTATTCATATTCACTTAAAAAGTAAGACTACACCCCACTCCAACGCCCGATGAGCGTGTGGGCGAAGCCGAAGATGAGGTTGAGATAACCGACGGAGCCACGTGCAAGGTGAGGTCCTTGGATATGTCGAAGTCTGACAAAGAGGCGTCTACATAAGCATCTATCACCGACAGAGCATACACTCCTATCATGGAGAAGACGCTCAGGTCGCGCCAACGGCGGTATCTGTCCTTGCGCTTCTTAAAGAGCTGCGTGTAGCGCGCCTTGTTTTCCTCGGTTATCTTGTTGCCTAAATGCAAGAACTGGTTATAGCTCTGCGTGGCATCATTGTTATCCATGATGTCCATGTATGCCTGCGCATAGTCATGATACATCTGGTTATTCCATGTCATTGCGTATATGCAGCCCACTACGCCACCGTAAAAGATGGGCAGCTTCCAGTACTTACGGTTGTATATCTGCCCCGCGCCGGGCAATACGAGAGCCAGCCACAGAGCCCGTTTAGGCTCAGGTTTCCACGTGCTCCAGTCCTTCGGAACCTTTTGCTTAACCTTTACCGGCGTGGTGTCGGCCGCCAACGTGAGCGGCTGCATCCTCATCTCAGGAACGCTGAACGAGGCTGTAGCCTCATCAGTCATGCCGCCCATGGGCGCGAAAACCGTTTCTCCGGCCTGCGCCACAAGGTCGTTTTGCTGTGCCATGAGGCCCTGCGGCATCATCAAGAGCACAGCCGAGAGAGCCGCGGCCATGGTTTTCAGGCTCATTATGATAGTGTTGCGCTGCACGGTGCTTATTGTTTCAGTTTGTCAAATGCCAGCATGATACGCTCCAACTCTGCTTCGTTGGCAAAAGGAATGCTTATCTTTCCCTTGCCCTGTTCGTTGCATGTCATCTGCACCTTAGTGTCGAAGAAGTCGGAGAGGTGGGCTTTCAGCTCGTTGAACTCATCCGGCAGGCGCTTCTTCACGCTCACCGTCTTCTTCGCGCCCTGCAAGTCCTCGCCGTTTTTCAGCTGCTGGCAGAGAGCCTCCACCTTTCTTACAGAGTAGCCATTCTTTTGTATTTCCTTGAAAAGCTTGAGCTGTAGCGACGGACTATCCAGCGAAAGGAGGGCGCGGGCATGGCCCATATCAATCTCCTTACGCTGCAAAGCCACCTGCACCTGAGCCGGAAGCTTGAGCAGCCGCAGATAGTTGGCTATGGCCGCACGGCTCTTTCCCACGCGCTCGCTCACCTTTTCCTGTGTCATGCCACTCATCTTGAGCAGATGTTCATAGGCCAAGGCTATCTCTATAGCGTTCAGGTCCTCGCGCTGAATATTCTCCACGAGGGCCATCTCCATCACGTTTTCGTCCTTGATGGTACGTATATAGGCCGGTATCGTTTTCAGTCCGGCCAGCTGAGAGGCCCGCCACCGGCGCTCGCCGGCAATAATCTGAAAGCGGTTCTCGCTTATCTGGCGGAGCGTAATGGGCTGCACAATGCCTATCTGCTTGATGGAGTTGGCCAAGTCTTCCAGCGCCGCTTGGTCGAAGTCACGCCGCGGCTGGTCGGCATTAGGCTCAATCTGGTCGAGAGCGATCTCGTTGATGGTAGAGCTGCCTGCCGTGCTCACCGCCTCAGTAGATATGAGAGCATCGAGCCCTCTGCCCAAGGCGTTCACCTTTCCACCTTTGCCATATTTCTTCTGTACTGCCATGATGCTTTATTTTACCTGTTTCTCGTTCTTGTCAATAATTTCCTTTGCCAGAGCCAAATGGTTGCGCGCGCCGTTTGAATCGGCATCGTATAATATCACGGGCAAGCCGTGGCTGGGGCTCTCGCTAAGCTTCACGTTGCGCTGGATGACGGTCTTGAACACCAGCTCCTGGAAGTGCCGCTTCACATCGTCGTATATCTGACGGGCCAGCCTGAGCCTGGAGTCGTACATGGTGAGCAGAAAGCCCTCTATCTCCAGTTTAGGGTTGAGCTTGCTCTTGATGATCTTTATGGTGTTGAGCAGCTTGCTGATGCCCTCCAGAGCGAAGAACTCGCACTGCACGGGGATGATGACAGAGTTGGCCGCCGTAAGCGAATTCACCGTAATCAGGCCCAGCGAGGGGCTGCAGTCTATCAATATATAGTCGTAGTCGTCACGTATCGGCTTGAGCATCTCGGCTATCTTGCGCTCGCGGTTGTTAAGATTCATCATCTCAATCTCCGCACCCACTAGGTCTATATGGCTCGGAATGATGTCCAGCCCGTCTATGTCTGTGGTGTAAATAGCTTCATGCACGTCGGCATGATCAATGATGCACTCATAAATAGAGCAGTCCACCTGATTGATGTCTACGCCCAATCCACTCGACGCATTGGCCTGCGGATCAGCGTCAACCACAAGCACCGTCTTCTCAAGCGTGGCGAGCGAGGCGGCAAGATTAATGGTTGTCGTGGTCTTACCCACGCCTCCCTTCTGATTAGCTAAAGCTATGATCTTTCCCATTGTATCTTTCTTCTCAAACGTTAGATAACTGCAAAGATACATATTTTATTCGAAAAAGCGTGATTTTAAACCTTTTTTCGTACTTTTGCACGCATAAAACACGTATTTGTTTATGACGGAAGTAAAGAAACCCCTTATACTTATATCCAACGACGACGGCTATCATGCCAATGGCATCAAGGCTCTCGTGTCTTTTTTATGCGACTTTGCCGACATTCTGGTTTGTGCGCCCGAAGCTGCCCGCTCGGGCTTTTCGTGTGCCTTCTCGGCCACTAACTATCTGCTGCTCAAGCAAAGACACAACATACCAGGGGCCGAGGTGTGGTCGTGCAACGGCACTCCGGTAGACTGTGTGAAGATTGCTCTCGACACGATATTGGGCGGACGAAGGCCCGACCTGATACTCGGAGGCATCAATCACGGCGACAACAGCAGCGTGAACAACCACTACTCAGGCACCATGGGCATAGCCAGAGAGGGCTGCATGAAGTATATTCCCTCCATCGCCTTCTCCACCTGCGACTATAATCCGCAGGCCGACTTGTCGCCATTGCGCCCTTGGGTGAGGCTCATCACCCGGAAAGTGCTGGCCCAAGGACTGCCTAAGGGCGTGTGCCTGAACGTGAACTTCCCCGCCGGGGCATCGTTCAAGGGCATCAGGCTCTGCCGCATGGGCTGGGGAAGCTGGACGCACGAGGTGGTGAAAGAGCGGCACCCCAGAGGCTATGACTATTATTGGATGGTAGGCGACTATCGCAACGACGAGCCGGAAGCCACCGACAACGACCAGTGGGCGCTCGCCCACGGCTATATTTCGGTTACGCCTACAAGACTGGATGTTACTGATTATGAGGTCATTGAACGTATGAAGACGTGGGAGGACGTGCAACCATGAAGTATTATATCATAGCCGGAGAAGCCAGCGGCGACCTTCACGCCTCACGACTGATAAAAGCCTTGCTGCAAGAAGACCCTACGGCCCAATTCAGATTCTTCGGGGGCGACCTGATGAGTGCCGTAGGAGGCACGCGCGTGAAGCATTATCGCGAGCTGGCCTACATGGGCTTTGTGCCCGTATTGATGCATCTGCCCGCCATCTTCAAGGGAATGAGCCTGTGCAAGGCCGACATTCTGCAATGGAAGCCCGACGTGGTGATACTGGTAGACTATCCCGGATTTAACCTCGGAATAGCCAAATACGTGCATAAGCACACGCAGATACCGGTGTATTATTACATCTCGCCCAAGATATGGGCATGGAAAGAGTGGCGCATTAAGGCCATTAAACGAGATGTTAATGAGATGTTCTCCATCCTTCCTTTCGAAGTACCGTTCTATGAGCGTAAGCATCACTACAAGATACACTATGTTGGCAACCCTACGGCAGAGGAGGTGAGCTACTTCAAGGCGCAATATCATGAGGCGACCCCCGACTTCCTCAATCGCCACAACCTGCCTGAGAAGCCCATCATAGCCCTGCTTGCGGGCAGCAGAAAACAGGAGAAAAAAGACAATCTGCCCGCCATGATAGAGGCGGCGGGCCACTTTGCCGACTACCAGATGGTGCTGGCATGTGCCCCATCCATCGACGACAGCTATTATGACAAGTTTCTTGAGGGCAAGAACGTGAGCCGCGTAAAGGGCGAGACCTACCAACTGCTCGCTCATACCACGGCAGCTCTCGTCACAAGCGGCACCGCAACGCTGGAGACAGCCTTGCTGGGCGTGCCGCAGGTGGTGTGCTACGAAACGCCCGTACCGGCTCTCATACGCTTTCTCTTCAACCATGTCATCAAGGTGCCTTACATCTCTTTGGTCAACCTCATCGCCGGAAAGGAGGTGGTGAGCGAGCTGTTGGCAGACAAATTCAGGGTGTACAACATCGCCAATACGCTGTACAGCATCCTTCCGGGCAAGAAAACCCGACAGCAGATGCTGGAAGGTTATGCCGAGGTAGCCAACAAACTGGGCAATGACATAGCGCCGGTGAAGGCGGCAAAAATCATGACCGAGCTGCTCAGACGCTACTGGGAAGACCATGCTCAGACTACTCCCGTAGAGCCACAGCCCGAAGAATCCGTCATAGAAGGCACGCCCACAGAGGAGTGAGCAAGCCGTAAAGCGTCGTTCTGAAGATTTTTTGGGATATACATATTTATTAAGTCTTTCGTTTATACGGAAGACTTTTATTATTGTTAATTTCATTTCAAAGCATTAATATAAGCTCACTCTCACAGCGTTTTTGACTGTCTTCAGCGGCTATGAGGCATCTTGGCACGGCCTACAGCAACTCATTGAACAGCAGCCACATACAAAGCTGTTTGCAAAAGTGCCGTTTTAAGGACGCGAAACAGGCATTTTGACGTTGTAAAACAGGCACTTTTGCCGGGCAAGAACAAGGGTCTTGCCGGGCCAAGACGCCTCTTCCGCACCGCCCCACCCCACACGCCGACTGCCATCACAGCCTTGCCACTTCGGCAACAAGCAAAATAGAGCTGCATATAATTTGTGTTATTCGAGAAAAAAAACTACCTTTGCGCTTGTTTAAGACAACAGGACGAATGAGTGAAGCAAAGACGTATGGCCTGCTGGACCATATCAACTATCCCTCCGACTTGCGCAAGCTGAAGCCCGAGCAACTGCCGGAGCTGTGCCGTGAGCTGCGCGAAGACATCGTAGACGAGCTGTCCGTCAATCCCGGACACCTGGCCTCGAGCCTTGGCGCCATTGAGATTACCGTGGCTTTGCATTACGTTTTCAACACGCCAGACGACAGACTGGTGTGGGATGTGGGGCACCAGGCCTACGGACACAAAATACTCACGGGTAGAAGAAAGCTCTTCTCCGAAAACAGAAAGCTGCATGGGCTCATGCCGTTTCCATCGCCGCTGGAGAGCAAATACGACACCTTTACGTGCGGACACGCCTCTAACTCCATATCGGCAGCACTGGGCATGGCCGTAGCGGCCAAGCTACAGCACAACGAAAACAGACATGTGGTGGCCATCATAGGCGATGGTGCCATGAGCGGCGGACTGGCCTTCGAGGGTCTGAACAACGTGAGCCAGAGTCCCAACAACCTGCTCATCGTGCTCAACGACAATGACATGAGCATAGACCACGCCGTGGGCGGAATGGAGAAGTATCTGCTTAACCTAGACACCAACGCCACCTACAACCGTCTGCGCTTCAAGGCCAGCCAGTGGCTGCACGCCAAAGGTCTGCTCAACGACGACAGACGAAAGGGCATCATCAGGCTCAACAACGCCCTGAAGTCGGCCATCTCGCATCAGCAAAACATATTCGAGGGCATGAACATACGCTACTTCGGACCCTACGACGGCAACAACGTGACAGAACTGGTGCGCATTCTGCAACAGATAAAAGACATGAAAGGCCCCAAACTGCTGCACCTTCACACCGTGAAGGGAAAAGGCTATAAGCCTGCCGAGGCCGCTGCCACCGTGTGGCACGCACCCGGCAAGTTTAATCCGGCAACCGGTGAGCGGCAGATACAAGACACTACCAACATCCCACCTAAGTTTCAAGACGTCTTCGGCAACACCCTCTTGGAGCTGGCACGCAAGAATCCCAGGATAGTAGGCGTTACGCCTGCCATGCCTACAGGATGCTCTATGAACATCATGATGAAAGAGATGCCCGACCGAACCTTTGACGTGGGCATAGCCGAAGGGCACGCCGTGACCTTCTCTGCCGGCATGGCGAAAGACGGGCTGCTGCCTTTCTGCAACATCTACAGCGCCTTTGCGCAGCGCGCTTACGACAACATCATACACGACTTGGCCATACTCAACCTGCCCGTTGTGCTCTGTCTGGACCGCGCCGGACTGGTGGGCGAAGACGGAGCAACGCATCATGGCGCATTCGACATGGCCGCCCTACGCCCCATACCCAACCTCACCATAGCCTCGCCCATGGACGAGCATGAGCTCAGAAGACTGATGTTTACGGCCCAGCTGCCTGACATGGGCACCTTTGTGCTGCGCTACCCACGCGGCAGAGGGGTGCTCGTAGACTGGAAGTGCCCACTTGAGGCCATCAGCGTGGGCTCTGGCCGCAGGCTGAGAGAGGGCAAGGATGTGGCCGTGCTGAGCATCGGCCCCATAGGAAACGAGGTGGAAAGGGCCATCACAGAGCTGGAAGACGAGGGCAAACGCATATCGGTGGCACACTATGACATGCGCTTCTTGAAGCCCCTGGACGAGCATCTGCTCAGCGAGATAGGCCATAACTTCGACCGCATCATCACCATCGAGGACGGCATACGCGCGGGAGGCTTCGGCTCGGCCGTGCTCGAATGGATGTCAGACCATGGATTTCACCCCTCCATCACCCGCATGGGGCTGCCCGACTGCTTTGTGGAGCAAGGCAGCGTACAGCAGTTGTATGAGCTGGTGGGCATTGACAAAGAATCTATAAAAAAGACAATACTCAAATGAAGATTATCATTGCAGGAGCCTATGCCATAGGATCTTATCTGGCTAAGCTGCTTTCAAGGAACAATCAGGACATCACACTGATAGACCAGAACGCCGAGAAGCTGGAGAAACTGCAAAGAGACTACGACTTGCTGGCCTTGGAACAGTCGCCCACAAGCCCTAAAGCTCTGCGCGAGGCCAACGTACAAGACTGTGACCTCTTCATAGCCGTGACGCCCGACGAGACGGCTAACCTCACCTGCTGCACCATGGCACACGCCCTGGGAGCACGCAAAACGGTGGCCAAGATAGACAATGCCGAATACGCAGAACCCATCAACGTGGAGTTTTTCAAGCAGATGGGCATCGACAGCATCATCTATCCGGAGATGCTGGCTGCCAAAGACATCATCAACGGACTGAAGATGTCGTGGGTCAGACAGCGCTGGGATGTGCACGGAGGAGCGCTCGTCATGCTGGGCATTAAGCTCAGACAGACGTGCACCATACTTGACAAGCCGCTCAAAGACATCAGCGGGCCCGACGACCCCTACCATGTAGTGGCCATCAAGAGGGGCGACGAAACCATCATACCGGGTGGCAACGACAAGCTGCAACTCTTCGACCTGGCCTACTTCATGACCACGAAAAACTACATTCCTTATATACGTAAGATAGTAGGTAAAGAGCATTACGTTGACGTGAAGAACGTCATGGTGATGGGAGGTGGCAACACTGCCGTGAGAGCAGTGAAGATAATGCCCGAATATATGAACACCAAGATTATAGAAAAAGACCCCGTGCGCTGCGAGGAGCTGAACGACTGCCTGAGCGAGGATGTGCTTGTCATTAACGGCGACGGCCGCGACCTCTCGCTGCTCACGGAGGAGGGCATACGCAACACGCAGGCCTTTGTGTCGCTCACGCCAAATGCCGAGACCAATATCCTGGCATGTCTGACAGCCAAACGCATGGGCGTGCGCAAGACGGTGGCCATGGTGGAGAACGTAGACTATGTGAATATGGCCGAGAGCCTGGACATAGGAACCATCATCAACAAGAAAACCATCACCGCAAGCCATATCTATCAGATGATGCTCGACGCCAACGTAGAGAACGTGAAGTATCTCATGTCGGCCAACGCCGATGTGGCTGAGTTTGTGCCCGTGCTTGGTTCGAAAATCACCCAGAAGCCTGTAAAGGACCTGGGACTGCCCCGCGGCATGACTATAGGCGGACTGGTGCGCAACAACGAGGGTATGCTGGTGTCAGGACACACGCAGATAGAGCCCGGCGACTCGGTGGTGGTGTTCTGCCACAACGTTGACCTGAAGAAGCTGGAGAAACTTTTTAACTAAAAAGTCATGCTGAATCTCAAACTTATTTCCAAGATATTAGGCTCGCTGCTGTGCCTGGAGGCCATCATGATGGCGGTGTGCCTGGCCGTCACCCTGTGCTATGGGGGCAGCGACACACTGGCCTTTGCGCTTAGCATAGCCATCACGGCAGCCGTGGGACTGCTCTTCAGACTAGCGGGAAAACACGCACGCAACCTGCTGAGCAGGCGCGATGCCTACTTCGTGGTGACCGTGGTGTGGGTGCTCTTCTCACTGTTTGGCACGCTGCCCTTCATACTTAGCGGCTGCGTACCCGACTTTACCAACGCCTTCTTCGAAACGATGTCGGGCTTCACCACAACAGGTGCCACCATCATAGACAATGTTGAGGCCCTGCCGCAAGGGCTGCTTTTCTGGCGCTCGCTCACCCAGTGGATAGGCGGACTGGGCATCGTGTTCTTCACCATAGCCATATTGCCGTCGCTCGTAGGTGGCTCTGTTAAGGTGTTCTCTGCCGAGGCCACCGGCCCCATCAAGACCAAACTGCACCCCCGGCTGAGCACCAATGCCAAATGGATTTGGGTGGTTTATCTCGTGCTCACCATAGTATGCACCGTAAGCTACCGCATCTTCGACATGAATTGGTTCGATGCTTGCAACTACGCCATGTCTACAACGGCCACCGGAGGCTTTGCAACAAAGAACTCAAGTGTGCTGGCTTATGGCATCGGCGAGCAGTATGTGTGTACCATCTTCTGCTTCTTGTCGGGCATCAACTTCACCTTGCTCTATTTCTCCGTGGCCAAGCTCAACTTCAAGAGCCTGCTCAAGAACAGCGAGTTTCGCTTCTATCTGTTCTTTGTGCTGGGAGCCGCGCTGTTCATCATGATGGAGCTTATCGTGAAGAACCATTACGCCATAGAGCACGCCTTCCGCAGTGCCATCTTCCAAGTAGTGTCGTTCATCACCACAACCGGACTGTTCAACGACGATGCAGCCAAGTGGCCGCACGTCACGTGGGTGGTGCTGGCAGCCTGCATGTTCTTCGGCGGCTGCTCAGGCTCAACAAGCGGAGGTATCAAGGACATACGCGCCGTGATGCTCATCAAGGTGATACGCAACGAGTTCAGGCAAATACTGCACCCCAACGCCTTGCTCCCGCTCAAGATAGACGGGGTGAACGTAGCCATGTCTAAGCGCGTCACGCTGCTGGCCTTCATCGGTCTATACCTTGCGCTGGCACTGGTATGCTCGTTCACCATGATAGCAGAGGGCATCGACAACACCAATGCCATCACCATAACCCTCAGTTCGCTGGGCAACGTAGGGCCTACGCTGGGACTTGAGATAGGTCCGACCATGTCATGGAACGACCTGCCCAACCTGGCCAAGTGGATGTGCTCGTTCCTCATGCTCGTGGGCAGGCTGGAGCTGTTCTCCGTATTGGTGCTCCTCACGCCGTCGTTCTGGAAAGAAAACTAAAAGATTATCAGGCTATAAATAAAGACAAGAAATCAAGCAACAATGAGTTTATTGAAATTTAAGCCCATCCTCAAGGAAACGCTATGGGGAGGGGGCAAGTTGCCCAAAATAAAACATATAGAAGCCACAAGCGACCAGATAGGCGAGAGCTGGGATATATCGGGCTTTCCCGGTATGCAGACCGAAGTGAGCGAAGGACCTTATGCCGGCACGCCACTCAACACCCTTGTGAGTGAGCTGAAGGACAAGCTGGTGGGCAAGAAGGTGTACGAGCGCTACGGAAACGAGTTTCCACTGCTCATCAAATTCATCGACGCAAGCAAGAACCTGTCTATCCAGGTGCACCCCAACGATGACGTGGCACAACGACAAGGCCACAAGAGAGGAAAAACGGAGATGTGGTATGTGCTGCCGTCTGATGATAAAGCCCACTTGCTGTGCGGTCTTAACCGCGCCATCACGCCGGAGGAATATCGCCAAAGGGTGGCCGACGACAGCATAACAGACGTTATAGGCTATTATAAAGTGCAGGAAGGCGACTGCTTCTTCATTCCGGCAGGGCGCATACACAGCATAGGCGCGGGCTGCCTGCTAACGGAAATACAGCAGACCAACGACCTTACGTACCGCATATACGACTTTAAGCGGAAGGACAAGAACGGCAACTACCGACAGCTGCACACCAAGGAGGCGGCCGAAAGCATTGACTATAAGCCGGAAGCCGACTGCCGGACGCACTACACACCGGCCAAGGACAGGCGCGTGGAACTTGTCAACTGCCCCTATTTCACCACATCGGTGTATGACATTACCCACGAGCAAAGCATTGACACGAGCAGGCTGGACAGCTTTGTGATACTCATCGGCGTGGGAGGAACGGCCACCGTGACCGACAACGAGGGCAACAGCGCCGAGCTGCCTTGCGGAACATCGCTGCTGGTGCCGGCTTCTGCCACAAGCATCACGCTGAAAGGCACAGCCAAAGTGCTTGAGGTGCACATAGCAGACTGAGCATATTCACTCGCCCACACCGCCATTGCCCGCTTCACCCAAGAAGCGGGCAATGTCTTTTTGCAGCCTCTTGAAAGGCTCTGAGTGCATATATCCCGTGCTTCTCTTCAGCATAGGCACGATGCTTTCAAGGCTATGTGTGTAGCTGGACAATTCGTTGTGCATCTGCACATTATGCTTTGCCAAAGCATATATTTCCCTTTGACGGTCGCGGATGAGCTTCTCGCACACCTTCTTCAGCATAGGCGTAACCACGGTGTCGAAGAGATGATGGCCCTGAACAAAGAGATAGGTGGTCTGGGGCGTCACTCCCAACGCGTTAAGCTCCTTCTCCAGCGCCTTGATTTCATCGCCGGCCTCGGGATGTATGCGCTGCAACTGTTGCACCTTGCGCCGTGCCTTGCGCCTCACCTGCTCCAGTCCGCGCCATGGGTCTTGCAGATTAAAACGCCCTGTGTTCACTATCATGTTGAAATCGGTTATAGTGAACTGCCCGTAAATAGACTTTCTGTAATGCCAGATGTTCCAGATAAAGAGCTGATAGATGGCCTCACTATATTCCTTCAGATAAGCGTTGAAGTCGAAGATGGCATGGTCGTTGAGCGTAACTGCCACACACACGTCGTGCAAGCCGGGCGCATAGCACTGGAAATTCTCTATTGCATAGACATAGGTGTGGAACACGTAGGGGTTGTTCACCACTTCCTCTGACACGGCAGTAACACCCTGCAAGAGGTAATCGTAGTCAGCGTCTACACAAGCTATCATGTTCTGCCCCACACGCTTGCCTATTAGGTTCATGAGCACCTGCTTCTTGCCCTTGGTGAGCGACACCCTTGAAGGCAACATCACCTCAAAATAGCGCGTGCTGTCCTCAAAGCTGCTCAGCACCGTGCGCCAGAAATAAATATCGTCGTAACTCTCCACGTAAACCACTATCTTGCGTCGGGCATGCTTAGAGTTGAGCTTGTTGGCCGCGCCGAAGTAGTCGGAGGAGAGATTATCTCTTAACCGCCTGCTCATATCTCTGTTTTTTGGTCCGTAATGTCGCTTACCTCCGTCACCTTGTCGGCCCATCCGTTCATGATGACGGCGGGCGAATGGGTGGTAAGAATGATTTGCACGTTGGGATTTAGCTCCAATATCAAGTCGATGAGCCGCTTCTGCCACTCTATGTGCAAGCTCACCTCAGGCTCATCCATGAAGAGAACGTAAGGCTTATTGTCCTCTATGAGCACCGTGAGCAGTATGGCCAGCATTTGTTTCTCGCCACTTGAGAGCTGATAAGGCAACAGCGTCTCGCCTATCTGCGTGAAGCGTATCTCGTTTTCCGTGCGAACTATCTTCTTGCCTGTCTCGGTGAAGAGGTCGTCCATAAGGTCCTGAAAGCGCTTTTTAGGAGCGCTGATGGCCTGCGCCTTCTGTGCCGCGTCGGGAGCTCCGCTCTGCAGCACAGAGATGATGCGGTTGCCGATGTTCACCTGATAGTCGAGATACTTGCGCTGAAGCTGAAAAAGTTGCCAATCCAGCTCCGTAACGAGGTTGACATTCATCTTGTTGGCCAGCTCACTGCTCAGCAGCGGACGGTCGAAAGAGCGTATCAGGTCGAAGTGAATCCATGTGGCGTCGGGTGGAGAGACCTTCAGGTGCACGCCCTTGAGGGTGTGGCTGTATAGATCTCCGTTCTGTGAGAGGCTCTTCACCACCTTGTTTATAATAGTGCTTTTGCCCACGCCGTTGATACCACTTAGGATGTTCACCTTGCGATCCAAGTCCCACACGATGTGCTTCTTGCCGCTCCAGAGGGAGTCTATCTCTATTTGCTCGATATAGTCAGCGTATTTCTGCATAGTATTTTTCAGTTATTAGTTTTCGCAAAGATAAATATTTTCCACGGAAATATGTACCTTTGCATTGGTAAAAAAGATATAAGGAGCTAAAAATATGAAAAATAACAGACCGCTGACGGCCCATCTGAGCATGTTTCTGGCATGTTCGCTATGGGGGCTTATGGCCCCTATCGCCAAAGACGACATGGCCCATGGCATTACAGGACTAGACTTGGTTACCCTTCGTGTAGTGGGTGCCACCGCTCTGTTCTGGCTGGCCTCGCTGTTTGCCAAGCGCGAGCATGTGCCCGTGAAAGACCGCTTGCTGTTCGCGGGGGCAGGACTTCTGGGCATCGTGACCAACCAATGCCTCTACAATATAGGACTGAGCATCACCTCACCCATCAACGCCAGTATCGTGACCACTTCGCTGCCCATCTTCGCCATGGTGCTCTCGTTCTTCATTCTCAAGGAGCCCATCACGGCAAAGAAGCTACTCGGAGTGCTCACGGGGTGCTGCGGAGCGGTGATACTCATCATGACGAGTGCCATGGCGGCCAACGCCAAGGTGGGAAACCTGCGGGGCGACCTGATGTGCCTGTGTGCCCAAGCCTCGTTTGCGCTCTACCTGTCGCTCTTCAACAAGATGGTGAGGCGCTATTCGGTGTTCACCGTCAACAAATGGATGTTTCTTTGGGCAGCCATATTCGTAGTACCGTTCACCTCAAGGCACATCACCTCGCTGCAATGGAGCGCACTGCCCATGAGCACATGGCTGGAGACGGCTTACGTGGTGTGCATAGGCACCTTTGTGTGTTACCTGCTCACCATGGTGGGACAAAAGACGCTGCGCCCAACGGTGGTGGCTATCTACAACTATTTGCAACCCATCGTGTCGGTAACGGTGAGCGTGCTGACGGGCATCGGCGCCTTCAGGTGGAGCCAGGGGCTGGCCGTGGTGCTGGTTGTCATTGGCGTCAGTCTGGTCACCAAGTCGAAGAGCCTGCGCGATGTGCGTGCAGAAAAGGGCGTGAAGACAGCAGAACAGCCATCTAAATAGCTTTAACCGCCAACCCATCCTGCAATGACGCAAACCAATATGCTTCTTTTCATCCATCCTGCTGTGGCTTCGGCGGCAACCCTGCTGTCGCTCGTCGTGCTGCTGGTGTTCTGTCTTGACAAATCGAGACAGAACAGACGCACGCGCATAGCTCTCTACAACTGCATCTATCCCATCTATGGCGCATGCGCTTTTACAGCAGCTCAGGTGGCAGACGAGCTTGTGAACGATGCCTACTGGAGCGGTGCGGCATGGGTAATCGTATCTGTTATGGGTATGATGATATACCTTCGTTTCTTCAGACGGCAGCATGACCTGCCCTTCAACGCCTTGTTTTGGATGATCGGACTGGCCATCCTCGTCATCATGCTGTTCATGGGCAGCCTCATGACGTATACCGCCGCGGCACTGAGGCTGGGCTATTGGCAGACCGGCCTAGCCCTCTCTCCCACCATTGACGTATTAGGTTGAAACATTATTAACCGTCACACGAAAAGCAAAAGAGCCCTTTTTGCGAGCCGAAAGTACCTATTTCGAGTTGCAAGAACGGCCTTTTTACAACGCAATAATACCTCTTTCTAATGTACTGGCACTCGTTCGAGAATCCTTATGCCAGCAAACACCACCATCGCGCATTCACCTCGGGGCGAGTCCTGAAGTGGGAGATCACCGATTGTTCTCCGCTTGCAGACAGTCACAAAGGGTCGCATACCGCCGTGGGGATAATCCTTGTTTTTTTCAATGATAATCATTCATTTACAAAAAATCGCCAGCAGTTGTAGTGGCCGTGCCTTGTACCGGCCTCGCAAACGACGAGCAAGCCAATGATTGGTTCAAACAT
>SAMEA3663054__coassemble_701_pt1 | contig 19745 bp, 19 predicted proteins | sample SAMEA3663054__metabat2_low_PE_005 | metagenome-assembled genome bin SAMEA3663054 (sample SAMEA3663054) | pig gut metagenome | biome: pig gut; feature: pig-associated habitat; material: faeces | place: France | collected 2012 | reverse complement strand
ATACCCTTCTTCATCTCACCACCATACCATGTGTTGATGATAACCTGCTCCTTACTGGTAACGTTGAACATCACACAAGTTTCAGAGTGCAGGCCGAGCTCTTTCCAGTTCTCCACCTTTGCCTTAGAGGCATTGTAAACGATGAAGTCAGGCTCCTGCTCGAAGTCAGCTGTTGTCTTAGGACGGATGAACATATTTGTGACGAAGTGAGCCTGCCATGCCACCTCCACGATGAAGCGAACCTTCATACGTGTGTCGCGGTGTGTGCCGCAGAAGCCATCTACGACATACAGTTTTTTGTTGGACAGCTCCTTCTTGGCAATCTCCTTTACGGCATTCCAAGCCTCCTTGGTAGCGCGGTGGTTGTCGTTGTGATATTCCTCAGAATCCCACCACACGGTGTCGTGAGAAGTTTCATCATCAACGATGAACTTATCCTTAGGAGAACGGCCGGTGTATATACCCGTGAACACGTCTACAGCACCCAGCTCAGTCTCGTGGCCAACTTCATAGCCCTCGAGGCCTTCCTTGGTCTCCTCATTGAACAGCACCTCATAAGAAGGATTGTACAGAACCTCAGCAGTACCTGTCTGAATTCCGTAGCTTGCTAAAACTGATTTGTCAAACTTTGCCATTAGTTTATGTATTTAGTTGGAAAATTGATTTTTACAATCTCTTTAAAGCACGGCAAAGGTACGTATTTTATGATATATTGCCAAAAATTGCACACTGAAAAAGCGTGTGAAAAAACACATTTTGAGTTAAAAGGTGTAAAACAAAATGCTGACAGCAACTTTTGACACTTGCACTTTGCAAAAAAGCGGTGCCTCAAATAACTTCTTGCGCATTGTCAAAGCATAGGAGGGGCCGAATGCGGAGGGGCCGGCGACCAAGCCTAACGGGGAAGTGGGCTCCAACTTTTTAGCGGTTTTGGCAGGCAACAGAGCGTACATTATCAGATTTTTTTGTACTTTTGCAGGCAATAATCTTAAATGTAAGTATAATGAAAATCATTAATCTAAGTGAGACAAACTCCATTATAAGCCAGTATCTGGCTGAGATTCGCGATGTGGATTATCAAAAAAACCGCCTCCTTTTCCGTAACAATATTCAGCGAATAGGCGAATTTGAGGCCTACGAAGTGTCAAAGACGCTGCACTATGAAGAGCGTGAGGTGGCCACGCCCCTGGGCATTGCCAAGGTGAACCTGCCCACCGACAAGATTGTTCTGGCCACTATCTTCCGCGCCGGGCTGCCCTTCCACAACGGCTTTCTCAACGTTTTCGACCACGCCGGCAACGCCTTTGTGTCGGCCTATCGCGAATATAAGGATGCCGAGCGGCACGAGGTGGGCATACACGTGGAATATCTTGCCACGCCAAGCATAGAGAAGAAACACCTCATCATAGCCGACCCGATGCTCGCTACGGGCGGAAGCATGGAGCTGGGCTATAAGGCTTTCATCACTAAAGGCAAGCCAACGCACATCGACGTGTGCTGCATCATCGCCACACCTGAGGGCATCGACCACGTGAAAGCCACCTTCCCAGATGACAAGACCACCATTTGGTGCGCTGCCATAGACCCCGGAATGAATGAGCACAAGTATATTGTGCCGGGCTTCGGTGACGCAGGCGACTTGTGCTACGGCGACAAAATATAAGTAGAACAGGCTGGCTCTATAGGTCAAAGATATTGTAATCATTACATAAGAAAGTGTATCTTCAGCAGCCGGAACAAGTTATCAGGCTATAGATGCGATGCTTTGTACAAAGCATTGTGTATCAAGCAAATAGCAAAAAGGCCCTTTTCGTGATGCGAAAAGGGCCTTTTTGCTGCTCCATATAGGCATTATCGGCCGACGAAAACATGCATTTTGCGAGGCAAGAAGGACATTCCGGCCCGGCCAAAGACTTGCAAGGGGCGGGCAAACAGCAGTCGATTATCGTCTTTATTCATCTCATCCGTCTTACGCAGGCCTTGTGGGGCTAAGGTCTCATGCCCCAAGACGCAAAATGAGAGCAAAGAAGTCCTTGCTCTCATCTATGCTGATGGTCTGACGACCCAACTACTTTTCTGTATACAGCACCTGCAACACGGTTTGTCCAACGGCCAGCAACGTATTCTTGTCTATGTGCTCCATGGTGTCGCTCACAGTGTGCCACGTCGGTCCGAAGCTGCTGGCTGTGCAGTCAGGATAATAAGGTATGATGTCGATGGTGGGTATGCCGGCCTTCTGGTTAAGGGGTATGTGGTCGTCGGTAACCGCTCCGCCGTCGCCATCGGGGAAGTAGCTGCCATAGCCTGCGGTCTTTGCGGCGGCCCAAACCTTGTTTACGATGGCGTTGGCATACTGCTTAGACATACCTTCTTTATAAAAAGAGGCGCCTTCGCCGCCCACCATGTCGAGCAAGATGCCGTAGCGTGCCTCATAGCCTTTGGGCAGATTGGCAGCAAAATATTGTGCGCCGAGCGCCCAAGTGTCGCCGGGGTCTACGCCGTCGGCCCACTGCGGGAAGCCATAGTCTTCGGCATCAAAGCACACAAAGTCTACTCCCAGCTTCAGCTTCTTATCGGCTTGCAGCTGCCGGGCCACCTCCAGCATGACGGCAACGCCGCTTGCCGCGTCGTTGGCAGCCATGACCGGCTCCTTATGCTTGTTAGAGTCGGGGTCGTTGTCGGCCCAAGGACGGCTGTCCCAATGGGCACACAGCAGTATGCGCGTGGTGGCCCCAGGGTTGTAGCTGGCCATGATGTTGGTGGCATGCAGAGTCTTCCCGTCCCAACCTTTCAGGTCGGCATTTTGCGTAGTGACCTTGCATCCATATTGCTTAAACTTACTTACAATCCATTCCATGCACTTGTCATGCGCCTCAGAGTTCATGACGCGTGGTCCAAACTGGCACTGCGCGTCGGTAAAAGCCAAGGCAGAGTCGGCATTGAACTTCGGTCCTACCGGATTTACAGCCACAGTGTCGGCATCGGACTGGCTCTTCTTGAAGCCTTTGCACGATGCTCCCGTGATGGTAAATGCCAAGGTGAGCATGATGAAAAATACTTGTTTCTTCATATACTTTTATTCTTTTATTGTCTGAAAAGTTGTTACCGTGCGCCGAGAAACAGACTTGGGTCTATCGTCTTACCGACTGCACCTGTGTCATGACACGCAGCCAGTTGCCTCCCCATATCTTTTCTATGTCGCGCTCAGAATACTTTCGCCGCAGCAGATGCAGCGTGAAGTTTATCATTTCTGACGAGTCGGCCAGTCCGCAGATGCCTCCGTCACCGTCGAAGTCGGTGCCCAGACCCACATGGTCTATGCCCATGATGGCTATGGCATGCTCCAAATGAGCCAGCGCATCGAGCACTGTAGCTTCGCCATCTGCCTTCAGAAAACCATGATAGAGCGTGGTATGTGCCACCCCACCCTTCTTGGCAAGGGCCCGCAGCTGGTCGTCGGTCAGGTTGCGGGGCACGTCACAGAGTGCCTTGCAGTTGCTGTGGCTGCACACGATGGGCATGGTGCTGATGTCGAGTGCGTCATAAAACGACTTCTCACCGCCATGGCTGAGGTCTACCATGATGCCCTGTCGGTTCATCTCACGTATCACCTTCTCGCCAAACTCGCTCACGCCGTGGTGCGTATCGCAGCCGCGCGCCGAGTCGCAGATGTCGTTATCGCCGTTATGGCAAAGCGTTATGTACACCACACCGCGCTGCGCGAAGTGCTTCACGTTGGCAATGTTGTGCTCAAGAGCCAGTCCGTTCTCTATGGCAAACATGATGCTCTTGCGCCCTTTGCGCTTATCTTCATACAGATCGGCGGGTGTCCGGGCTATGCTGATATATCTGGAGTTCTTCCGTACGATGCCTTCTATGGTGTCGAATATCAAATCGGCATAAGAAGCGGGCGTTATTGGGTCAGGCACATTGCCGCTTACGCGGCGCGCATAAGCCACGTTCACCTTCGAAGAGAATGTCTCGCCTATCTTGGGTTGGGGCAGATAGGCGGCCATGGTCACGGCATCCTGCCGGCCATCGGTCATCTTATGCAAGTCTACGAGTATTCGGTCGTCACGATGGTCGAAGTGTATGCCCTGTGGAAAGAACATGGGCGTGTCGCAATGAGTGTCGAGGGTGAGCACGCGGTGATGCAGCTTCTTGGCTATATAGAAGTTGTTGGCCTGGTTGACGAGCCACTTAAAAATGGGCAGACCGTCTGTTCCGAGCCACTCCGGATGCCATTGCACGCCCATGATGGGCTTGAACTCACGGCTCTCTATGGCCTCTACGACACCGTCGGGCGACTGTGCCGTCACTCTGAAGCGTGAGCCTGGGTCGGCCACGGCCTGATGATGGAAGGAGTTTACGAGGATTTTTTCTGTGTGATAAAGTGCATAGAGTATGCTGTCTGGCTGCAAGCGCACGCTGTGGGTGGGCTCGGTGCGGTCGGCATCTTGCGAATGCTTGATGAGCGGGAGCAGTGTCTGAGCCACCTGTACCTTGCTGCCCTTGCGCTGAGCTGCCGCTTCCTGCAGCCTGATTTGCCCGTGGTTGCGCTCTTCGGCTATGTCTTGGCTCACCCGTCCGCCCAACGTCATGGCCAGCGTTTGTATGCCGCGGCAAATGCCCAGCATGGGTATCTGCCTGTTGAAGGCCAGTTGCGTGACCAGCATCTCAGGCAGGTCGCGGTGGGCGTTGATGCCATGCAGCTTCTCAGAAGGCTCTTCGCCGCACCACAGAGGGTTGTAGTCAGCCCCTCCGGTGAGCAACAGTCCGTCGAGATGTTCCAGTGTGTTCACGATGACATCGGTGTCTGCAATGGGCGGAATAAGCACGGGCGTGCCTCCGGCTGCCACTATCTGCTCGTAATATTTATCGCGCAGCGTAGCATCTCCGTCGGTATAATTTGTTGTAAGCCCTATCACAGGGCGGTGTTCAGACTCCGGATACTTGTTATAAGCACTTGTGAGGTGCGAGCTAAGCGTGTATTCCATCGTCAGTCTTCAGTCTTTACGGGTATCTCGCGCTTGATGCTCTGCTCAAGAGAGATGAGCGTTTCGGTGCTCACCACACCGGGAATGGTTTGCATTTGGTTGTTGAGCAAGTCCATGAGTTGCTCGTTGTCCTTGGCATAAAGCTTGATAAGCATGGTGTAAGGGCCTGTGGTGAAGTGGCACTCCACAATCTCCGGAATGGTGTAAAGCTGCTCTACAACCTTCTTGTACATGCTTCCGCGCTCCAGATTCATGCCTATATAGGTGCACGTACTGTAGCCCAAGCTCTTAGGATTAACATCGAATCCGCTGCCGGTTATCACTCCATTCTCTATTAAATGCTGCACACGCTGGTGTATGGCTGCCCTTGACACGCCACACTCTGCTGCTACATCCTTAAAGGGAATACGGGCATTCTGCGACAGTATGCCCAGTATCTTCTTGTCTAGTTTGTCTATTTTATCCATCAAACGAATAGATTAAAGTTGTAATCTAAAAATTTATGCTTTACAATTTGAAAGCAAAAGTAGATAAAATAAATGATACAAACAACAAAAAGAAACAAAAAATGCGCCACAAGGGCGCATTTTGTCAATATAGAGTAATTATTTACGCTTCTTAGCCGGCGTTTTGGCAGCCGGAGCAACACGCTTCTTGGCTGTCGGAACAACAGGCTTGGCTGCCGCCTTGGTTGGTGCGCCTGTTGATTGGGGTGCTTCATTATCAATCTTCACAAGCTCGAGGGTGAACACAAGCGTTTCATACGGGCGGATGTCACGCCCTGCGCCATTTGTGCCATAAGCCAGGTCGTAAGGTATATACAGCTCCCACTTAGAGCCAACAGGCATCATGGTGAGCGCCTCTGTCCATCCCTTGATGAGACGTCCGGCCTCAAACACATCCGACTTGCGGCCATGACGGCTCGTGGCATCAAACACCACGCCATCCAGGCGCTTGCCCTCATAAACCACTTCTACCTTGTCTGTGGCCTTAGGTATGGCTCCCGTGCCCTTGGTGATAATCTTGTATTGCAGGCCATCGGGCAGTGTCACCACTCCCGGCTTCTTGGCATTCTCGGCCAAGAACTTCTCGCCTTCGGCCTTCACGGCATCATTTTTCTTCTTCTCTACAGCCGCACGATATTCCTGAAAGGCTGACATGGCCTTTGAAGAGGTGTATTTGGTGGTATCGTTGCGCAAAGAAGCCTCGAAACCGGCATATACCAGACTGTCGGAGATGGAGTCTACCGGGGCAAAATCGGCCTTCAGACTGGGCAACATACGGTCGTTTACCATCTGTGCAATCTGCATTCCGGCAACATACGCCTTGCGTCCGGCTTCCTTTAAGTGGCTTACAGCCTCTGTATAACCTTTGATGAAGTTAGGCATATCGGCCTCAGAGACACCAAATTGCTGCTTCAGATAAGGCATCAGGCCATTGGTGAGCGACTTACCAGCCACATAGCTCAGCGTGTCGGCATGGCTTTTCAGCTCTAATGTGGGTTTCTCAGCCACAGGCTGTGGCTTTTTTTCTTTTTTGTCCTTGGCAGACAGAGGGGCCAGGACGCCGCCCATGACCAGCAGAGCTGCCAGTAAAAGTGCTTGTTTCTTCATTTTTTTGTCAAATGCTTTAATATATTAAGGAGTTATCCGCACATGTGGATAACTCCTATAAATCATTTGTTTGTCAATATGTTATTTGCCTTTATTTGCGCCGACCTGGGCTGCAGGCTGAGCGCCGGCACTCGGATTCTTCTCTACAGAAAGCAGTTCTACAGTGAAGATAAGGGCAGAGAAAGGCTTGATGTCAGCACTTGGGCTGTTGGCACCATAAGCCTGGCTTGCCGGGATGTATACCTCCCACGTTGAGCCAACGGGCATGTGGGTGAGCGCTTCTGTAAATCCGGGTATCACTTGGCCTACAGGCATCTGAGCAGGTTGCTTGCCCTGAGTAGTGTCGAACACCTTACCGTCGATGGTTCTACCAGTGTAGTTCACGCTCACCACGTCGTTCTTGGTAGGCACAACACCCTTTCCGGCTTTTACAACCTTATACTGCACGCCGTTGGCAAGTTTCTGCACGCCGGGCTTCTTGGCGTTGGCAGCCATGAACTGTTCGTTCACTTTCTTATTCTTGCCATACTTTTTCTCGGCAGCCTGCGACTGGATAGCTTGAGCCTTTATCTGCTCTATGGTGCGGGCTTGCATAAGATCCATCTTCTGGTTCTTGCCTGTTGCACCGGCAGCAAAGCCTGCGAGGAAGTTCCTAAGAGATATTGTCTTGGTTGAATCTTCGCCAAACAGCTGGCGGTTGATGCCCTTTGTCATCATGGCCGTCTGCATACCAATAGCCACACCGGCGTTATAAGCAGCCTTGCGCTTATCGTCTTGTGACAAAGCGCCAGCGTTAAGACCCTTCACAAACTCATCGATGTAAGCCGTATCAATATTCATCTGCTCAAGATACTGGCGCACGCCCTGGCTCTGCTCCAAGCCTATGGCATAACTAAGAGAATCGATGTCGTTCTTCATCTCAGCTTTTGGAGATGAGTTGCCGCACGCAGTGAAGGTGGCGGCTGCGATAGCCAACATGGCTACTACCGTTAGTTTTTTCATTTTCTTATTGATAATAATTGTTTGTTTTTGCCTGTTAAAGAACTTCAAGTAGCTCAACGTCGAACACCAGAGCGGCATAAGGAGGAATGCTCTGCCCTGCTCCACGCTCACCATAAGCCAGGTTATAAGGTATGAAGAAGCGATACTTGGCACCTTCCTGCATGAGCTGCACACCCTCGGTCCAGCCAGCTATGACCTGGTTTAGGCCGAACACAGCGGGCTCGCCGCGCTTATACGAGCTGTCGAACACCTTTCCGTTGATTAAAGTGCCCTCGTAATGGCAACGCACCTTGTCAGTTGCCTTGGGCTTCTTGCCGTTGCCAGCCTTGAGAACCTGATACTGCAAGCCACTGGGAAGCACCACAACATCGGGGCGCTTGGCATTGGCAGCCAGGAAGGACTCGCCTTCTGCACGCAGTGCCTTGCTCTTTTCCTCGCTCTTCTGCTGCAAGTAGCTCTGCACAAGAGCCTGCGCCTCACGAGGAGCAACCTGCGGTTGCGCATTTGCAAAGACATCGGCTATGGCCTGCTTGAAGTCATCTAAGTTAATATCCTCGGCTCCCAAGTCTTTCAGCTGATAGCCTATCGTCATTCCCAATGCGTAACTTTCCTTATTCATTGCTTTCTTCTAATTATTTGTATATATTTAAATTAGGTGCAAAGATAATATTTTTCCCGCACAAAGTGTATATGTTTCAATAAAAAAAGCTATTTTTGTGGAAAGTTAAAGCTAAGTTTCTAAAACAGTTAGTCATGGAAAAAGAAAAGCTAGTGTTTCTTACCGGCGCCGGAATGTCGGTGGAAAGTGGATTTAAAACCTTCAGGGGCAACGACGGATTATGGGAAAACTATCCCGTAGAACAAGTGGCCTCACACGAGGGATGGGAGGCTGACCCCGTGCTTGTAACCAACTTTTACAACATGCTTCGCAAGAAGCTGTGGGCTGCCAAGCCTAACAAGGGACATGAACTGATACACGAACTGGAAAACAAATACCGTGTTACGGTGATTACGCAGAATGTAGACAACCTGCACGAGAAAGCGGGAAGCACGCACGTCATACACCTTCACGGCGACCTGACCAAGGTGTGCTCAAGCCGTGACCCTTATAACCCCAGCTACATTGAACAGCTAGACGAAGCCCACAGTGACGTGAAGCCGGGCACGAAGGCTGCCGACGGGTCGTTGTTAAGGCCTTTCATCGTGTTCTTCGGAGAGAGTGTGCCCATGATAGAGCCGGCTGCCACTGAGGTGATGGAGGCCGACATATTCGTTATCATCGGCACTTCGCTCAACGTCTATCCTGCTGCGGGACTGATACATTATGTAAAGCCGGGCACGCCCATCTATCTTATCGATCCGGAAGAAGTGATGACGGGCCAATATAAAAACGTGCAGCACATCAAGAAGGGCGCCAGTGCCGGTATGGAGGAGCTCTTTGACAAGCTCACGAAATGATGCTCACAGATACTTCAGCAAGATGCTCCAGATGGCTATGATATGGCACACGGAGCCGGCAAGCACAAAGAAATGGAACACCGTGTGCATGTATTTATGGTGACGGATGGAATAAAACACGGCTCCGGTGATGTACATCACGCCCTCAGCTATTATCCATGCGATGGCGGCTGGGGGCACACAGGCCATCAGCGGCTTGAAAGCGGCAAGCACGCTGAGCCCCATTCCCACGAAAGCCAGCGTCTCTAGGTTGCTGTGTGACTTGAGTTTATGGAACGACGACACCGTTCCCGCTATGGCACATGCCCACACAAAGCCAAAGAGCCCCCATCCCCACGCACCTTGCTGACGCAAGGCGATGAGCGTAATGGGCGAATAGGAGCCTGCTATGTGCCAGTATATGGCCGCATGGTCCCATTTGCGAAGCCGCTCCTTCCATACAGAGCGGGCACTCAGGGCATGATAAACGGTGCTGGCAATATAGCTGAAGAGCATGCCGCACAGATAGAGTGACACGCCCAGCGTAGCCCATCCGTTGCGCATGCGGAAGCACCACACCAGGAAGATGATGCCAAAAACCACGCCAAGGACAATGCCTCCGGCGTGGCTCCAGCTGTTCCATAGTTCTTCCTTATGACTGAAGAATATCTTTCTGCGCATATTATGCCTATAACTTTACTTACGCCTGCGCCGGCTGCTCCGCCCACTTTTCACCGCCTTGGGATGACTTTGTTGCGCCGCGCTAGTCTTCTTGACATTGCCATCGGCATCAACCAGAGTGAAGTCTAGCTGTTTACGCTCAAGATTGGCGTGGGCTACCTTGATGCGGATAGGGTCGCCCAACTGATAGATGTGATGGTGCCTGCGACCCACAAGGCAATAGTTCTTCTCGTCAAAGTCATAATAATCATCATCCAAGTCACGCATCGGAACCATTCCCTCGCAGTGATTGGAGTCTATCTCACAATAGATGCCATAGCTCTGAATGCCACTGATGCGCGCGTCGTAAGTCTCGCCCACATGGTCGCCCATAAACTCCACCATCTTATATTTTATGGAGTCGCGCTCAGCATTCTGCGCTATCTGCTCCATATCAGAGCAATGCTCGCACAGCTCCTCATACTTATCTTTATTGGCAGAGCGGCCTCCGGCCTGATAGCGGGTCAGTAAACGGTGCACCATCGTGTCGGGATAGCGGCGAATGGGACTCGTGAAATGGGTGTAATAATCAAACGCAAGCCCAAAGTGGCCAATGTTATGAACAGAATATTTGGCCTTCATCATGGCACGCAGAGCTACTGTCTGTATGAGTTTTTCTTCTTTCTTGCCTGTCACCTCGTCCATCAGCGTGTTCAAGGCTCTTGCCGTGGCGCCTTTGGTGCTTGAAGATTTGAGCTTATAACCAAACTTGGCAGAGAAGAGCCGCAGATTCTCAAGCTTCTGCGGGTCGGGGTTGTCGTGTATACGATAAGGCAGCGTCTTGGCTTTTGCGCCCTTCTTCACCTTGCCCACGCTCTCGGCTACGGTTTTGTTGGCCAGCAGCATAAACTCTTCTACAAGCTTGTTGGCATCCTTAGAGCGCTTGAAGTAGCAGCGTATGGGCTTTCCTTTGTCGTCTACGTCAAAGTGCAGCTCTTCTGAATCAAACTTCACCGACCCATTTTTGAAGCGTTTGGCCCGCAACTTCTTGGCCAGCCGGTCGAGCGAGATAATCTCATTGGCATACTCACCCACATAGCCCGACGGCGGAGCAGGGGGCGCAGGGGTGCCCGTTCCATCTACTACACCATTGTCCTCCAGCAGTTTCTGTGCCTCTTCATAGGCAAATCTGCGGTTCGACTTGATGACGGTGTGCACGATGCGGTAGCTCTTCACGTTGGCTTCATCATCCAAATTGAATATCACGCTATAGCATAGTTTCTCCTCATTGGGTCGCAAAGAGCACACAAAGTTGCACAGGCGCTCCGGCAACATCGGTATGGTGCGGTCTACAAGATATACCGATGTGGCACGTTTTTGCGCCTCTCGGTCTATGATGTCGCCCTCTTTCACATAATGGCTCACATCGGCTATGTGCACACCCACCTCATAAAGGCCGGCAGAGAGTTTCTTAAAGCTAAGCGCGTCATCAAAGTCTTTGGCATCGTGAGGATCTATGGTGCACGTCCATGTGTCTCTGAAGTCCTCGCGCTCAGCAAGGTCTTCCGGCGTAATCTCACCCGTAATCTTCTCAGCAGCCTCCTCCACGCGCTTGGGATAGACGTATGGCAGACCGTATTGCGCCAGGATAGAGTTCATCTCAACATCGTTGTCGCCGGCCTTGCCCAGCACATCCACCACTTCGCCCACCAGATTCTTATGGTCGGCGTCGGGCCATTGGGTAATCTTCACCACAGCCATATCGTCGGTCTTGCCGCCCTTCAGCTTCTTCTTAGGTATGATGATGTCATGCACGAAAAGATTTTCCTGCGTAACGAGAAAGGCTATATCGCGCTCCACACGCAGCCTACCCACGAAGGTATCCTTGGCTCTCGACAGGATTTCTATGACCATAGCCTCCTTGATATGCTTCTGTCTGCGTGCCATGAACTGCACTTTCACACGGTCGCCGTTAAGGGCTGACATGGAGTTGCGCTCTGACACGAAGACGGGCGTGCCTCCATCGTCAGGCTGGAAGGTATTCTTGCCGTTGGCCTTACGTATGAAGACTCCTTCTTGCACCTGTCCCTTGGTGTTCAGTGCATAGGCATTATCGCCCACTTTGCTCAGAAAATCGTCCCACGCCATCTCTTCCATGATGTCGATAGCCAGCATCTTGAGCGGATGCGTGGTGAGTTTCAGTGCCTTGAATATCTGTTTATAGCTGAATGTTTTTCCTGGCTGGGTCTGGAAAAAGCCTTCCAGCATGTCGGCAAGCTGCTTCTTTGTGAGACGCTTGCCACCTTTCTTACCCTTTCCCATAGTAAATGTATATTTGATTTACACGCAAAGTAACAAAATAATTTGTACCTTTGCAAACGTTTCGGGGGATTTTATGAATAAATAACGATAATAAGAATATCCTCTGAACTCATTTTTACTTGCGTCAATCCATGCGTCATTCGTTGTTAAAAGATTTGTTTAAGATAGAGCAAAAGCCCCAAAAAGGGCTCTTCACCTACGAGTGGGCTGCCGTGGGCTACATTGCTTTCACGCTGCTGCTGGCCATGTTCACGTACACCAAGCTGGCTCACCCCGAAGCCGTTGTGTTCGGCCGCCTGCGCATTGTGGCTGTCATGGCCGCGCTATGGCTTGTATACCGCCTGGCTCCCTGCCGTCTGACACGCTTTACAAGAGCAGCCGCCCAGCTGTCGCTGCTGCCCTGGTGGTATGCCGACATATACGAGCTGAACCGCGCCTTTCCTAAACTAGACTGGCTCATAGCATCTTCTGAGCAGTCGTTCTTCGACTGTCAACCGGCTCTGACGCTCAGCCACACACTGACAGGCAGCGTGCCCAGCGAATTGATGTATCTGGGTTACGCGTCGTTCTTTCCCGTTCTGGTTCTTGTCGTCCTATATTATTTTGGCTGGAGATATAACGAGTTCGAGCGCGCCATGCTCATCCTCATGGGGGCATTCTTTGCTTATTTCGTGCTTTTCATTTTCATTCCCACGGCAGGACCCACCTATTATTATGAGGCAGTGGGACTGAAGAACATCGTGGCAGGCCACTTTCCGAACCTTCACGACTACTTTAATTATCACTACAAGAGCCTGCCCGGTCCGGGATATACCGACGGATTATTCTACCACATCATAGAGAGTGCCCGCCGGATAAGCGGCCGACCCGCGGCATCTTTCCCTGCTTCGCAAGCCGGCATGGGCATCATTATCCTGCTGCTGGCCCTTCACGCCCGCAACATCAGGCTCTTTCACATTCTGCTGCCGTTCTTCTTACTGCTTTGCGCAGGCTCCGTCTACATTCAAGCCCACTATCTATTGGGAGTGATAACAGGCGTAGGAACGGGCATCATATTCTTTTTCACCTTATTATATATAAGCGAGCCGCTTACTAAAAAGGGCAAGCGGTCTAGACGTTAGGCTTGATGCGCAGGGCACGGGCAAACTCCCATACGATGATGCCCGCCGTAACCGATACGTTGAGCGAGTGCTTTGTGCCATACTGCGGTATCTCCAAGCAGCCGTCGCTCATGTCTACCACACTTTGCCTGACACCCTTCACCTCATTGCCCAACACCACGGCATAGCGCCGGGTGGGGTCGAGCACCATGTCTTGCAGTTTTGTTGAACCCTCCACCTGCTCTATGCTAAAGACGTAGTAGCCCTGAGCCTGCAGGTCGCTCACCGCCTCTTCGGCCGAGCCATAATACTTCCAGCTCACCGACTCCTCTGCTCCCAGTGCCGTTTTATGTATCTCAGCATGTGGCGGACAGGCTGTAATGCCACACAGGCAGACGCGCTCCACGCAGAAGGCATCGCACGAGCGGAACACCGAACCAACGTTATACAGGCTTCTCACGTCGTCGAGCACCACCACGAGAGGTAGTTTGGGCGCTGCCTTAAACTGCTCAACGCTCAGACGATGCATCTCTATGGTGCGCAACTTACGCATTCTCGGCAGCTTCTTCTTTGGTTCTATACGCCAGGGCATAGGCCTTTATCTGCTTCACCATAGCCAACAAGCCGTTGGAGCGAGTAGGCGACAGATGCTCCCTGAGCCCTATCTTGTCTATGAAGTAGAGGTCGGCATCAAGAATTTCCTTAGGGGTATGCCCGCTCAGCACCTGTATGAGCAAGGCTATGATGCCCTTCACTATCAGTGCGTCGCTGTCTGCTGTAAACACCAGCTTGCCATCCTTATAATCGCATTGCAGCCATACACGGCTCTGGCATCCGTCTATCAGGTTCTGGTCAGTCTTATATTTACTGTCCAACTCATCCAAGTCATTGCCCAAGTCTATGAGCATTTGGTATTTATCCATCCAGTCGTCGAAGTCCTGAAACTCCTCAACAACCTCGTCTTGTGCTTCGTTGATGGTCATTATCTATATCATTTAATTATTTAACTTCTTTCCACTCTGTCACCTCAACCAGCTTGAAGAACTTGTCTGAGGGCCTCACCTTGCCCTTAACGGGAATAGACACGCGCTGTCCTTGCAGGGCTTTGCCCACCGGCTTCAGGTCATATCTTATCTCGGTGGCGTCGAGATACATCACGCCGGTGGTGGGTCCGGTTATCAGCAACTTGTCGCCCAGGCTGAAGTCTGACGCCTCTACAGCCACCTCTGCCACGTTCAGACGTGAGAAATACTTCATCACCTTGCCTACAAGCACCTTCTTTTCTGTTGCCACAGAACCATAATGCTTGTTCCACTCGCCCATGGTCTGACCTTGATAATAGCCGTCCCAAAAGCCGCGGTTGAACACTTTGGCCAACCGTTCGTCCCATGCGTCTTTCTTTTCCTCGGTGAACGTGCCGTCCAAAACACTCTGGATGGCCTCCTTGTAGCATTTCACCACGGTGTAGACATATTCCGGGCCGCGTGCCCTGCCCTCTATCTTGAACACCCTCACGCCAGCATCCATCATCTTATCGATAAAGCGTATGGTCTTCAAGTCCTTAGGACTCATGATGTACTTATTGTCTATCTCCAGCTGCGTGCCCGTGTCGGCATCAGTAACAATATAACTTCTGCGGCACAGCTGCATACACTCGCCACGGTTGGCCGAGCGACCGGCGTTGTTAAGCGACAGGTAGCACTTGCCCGAAACGGCCATGCAGAGGGCACCATGGCAGAACATCTCTATGCGCACCAGTTCACCCTTCGGCCCGCACACATGCTGCTCGATGATCTCCTCATGCAGTTTCTTCACCTGACCCATATTCAGCTCGCGGGCCAGCACGCTCACATCAGCAAACTGGCTATAGAACTTCAGGGCTTCGATGTTGGATATGTTGAGTTGCGTAGAGAGGTGCACTTCCACACCGCGCTGCCTGCAATAACTCATCACGGCAACGTCTGAGGCTATGATAGCTGTTATGCCGGCATCATGGGCCGCGTCTATTATCTCGCGCATCGTGGGCAGATCATCGTCATATATAACGGTGTTCACCGTGAGATAGGTCTTGATGCCGTGGCTGTCGCAAATGGAAGCAATCTCACGTAAGTCGGATATGTCGAAATGATTGGCTGAGTGCGACCGCATATTCAGCTTGCCAATGCCGAAATAAACGCTGTCGGCACCGGCCTGAATAGCCGCCGTGAGCGACTCCATGGAGCCCACCGGAGCCATCACCTCATATTGTTCTGTCGTATTCATAACGCGTGCAAAGTTACAAAAAGATTGGCTAATAAGTCGCTACGCTATCACTTTTTTCATTACCTTTGCAACATCATGCAAAGAATAGCGATATTCATCATCATCCTGGCAATGCTCTCTTCCTGCGCCAAGAAGCGCACCGAGCCCGGCAAAGAGCGGTTTGTCACCGACGTGATGCTTAAGACCACGCCCGTAAAAGACCAGGGCAAGAGCCCGCTGTGCTGGGTCTACGCCATGCTGGCCACCATAGAGACGCAGCACATCATGCAGGGCGACTCCGTTAACTTGTCGCCCAGCTTCGTAGCCCGGCAGCTTCTAAAGGCCAAGACGGTGAGCGCCTTTCTCACCCGGCGCCCCACAAGCATCTCTATGCGGGGCATGGCACCGGGCTTGATACATCTGATAGGGGCTTACGGACTCAATCAGTATGATGCCTTTAAGGGCAATGCGCAATGCGACTACGGTACGCTAACACGCAAGCTCACCCTGCTTGCCGCATCTGCCCGTAGCCTTCAACAGCTCAGCGCACAGGCTGATAAGCTCTTAGACGATAACATACAGCCCATGGCTAAGGGCGTATATCTCTATGGCGCCACCTACGCCCCCGTGCAGTTTGCCCACAGCGTGTGCCGTGACGATGAGTATGAGGGCTTCACCAGCTTCACTCATCACCCCTTCGGCGCGCCGTTCATACTGGAGGTACCCGACAACAACTTTCAAGACAGCTATATGAATGTGCCCATCGACAGCCTGCTCACGCTCATCACAAGCACCATCAAGAGCGGACATCCCGTGTGCTGGGAGGGCGACATCAGCGAACCGGGCTTCAGATACGACCTGGGCACGGCAACACTCACGCCCGAGCAGATGCCCGTCACACAGCAAACAAGGCAGCAAGACTTTGAGAACAAGCGCACCACCGACGACCATTGCATGGAGATATGCGGGCTGGCACACGATCAAAACGGACAGCCGTTCTTCATCATGAAAAACTCATGGGGTGCCTCTAACCGATATGGGGGGTATATGTACGTGAGTTACGACTATGTTAAAGCCAAGACCATCTGTGTCATGGTGCCGCAACTCGTTCCTTAAAAAAAACAACAATGAAACTCATCATCCTTGATTTCGACGGCACAATAGCCGATACCGAGCCGCTCATCACAAGCACCTTGCAAGCCACTTTCAGCGAACGGGGTATGCAAGTGCCCTCACGCCAGGCTTGCCGGCAGACCATAGGCCTGCCTCTGAAAGACTCTTTCATCAAACTGCATGACATGAGCAGCGAAGAGGCCGACGAATGTGTGCACACCTACGAGCGCATCTTCAGCAAGAACAATGTGGCCGGTGCCGTGCACATCTTTCCCGGTGTAGAGGCCACGCTGGCCCGTCTGCACAAGGCGGGATGCACGCTCACCATAGCCACCAGCCGCAGACGGCCGTCGCTTGTGCAGTTTCTCAATGAGATGGGCATAGCCCAATACATCGGCTACATCGTCACCGTGAGTGATGTAGAGCATGCCAAGCCCGCTCCAGATATGGTACTCAGCACGCTAAAAGAATATGGCGCGAAACCTCAAGATGCCCTCGTGGTAGGCGATACGGCGTTCGACATAACAATGGGACGCACAGCCGGCTCACACACCTGTGGCGTGACCTATGGCAACGGCAGCCTCAGCAGCCTACAAGAAGCTCAGGCTGAATTTATCATTAACCGTTTTGACGAGGTCTACAACATAGCGATGAGCCTATTGGCATAACGCTTCGCTCACCGCTCTACGCCCTTTCCGTCCATTGGCGAAGATGTGGTGCTTCCTTGGCTCTTCTCCATGAAGTCGTTGTTGATGCGGCTTTGCACTTGTCTGTACTGCTTGCCAACGTTGCCGAACTTCCAGGTCAGCGACACGCCTACAGACTGAATGTTAGCCGACATCATCGTCCGCGTGATGTAGTCCTTGCCTTCCGTATACGTTTTTGTCTTAAACCTGCCCCTGAGAGACCCCGAATAAGAGAGGGCCACCGTGAGCCTGTCCTTACAGAAATTCTTGGTAAGGGTGGCAAAGCCAAACTGCATGGCTCCCTGGTCAATGCCTTGCGGAGCATAATGGTGTGTTGTGGCCCACACGCCGAGGTTCAGCTTCAGCTTCCACCACATCTCTTGGTCCAAACCCACATAGCCAGAGGCCTGCCAACCATGGTTTCTTGCTTCTACCACATCGCTGCGCATGTCGCCATAGTCGCCTGTCAGGTTGGCCATAAGGCGTGTCTTCGTCGAGGGTGCCCAGTTAAGGTAAGTGTTAAGGTTCGTCCATCGCGAGCGCATTACGTTGCCGTATGTGATGTTCTGTATGCCGTCCTTTAAAAACGAATATTGTGAGATGCCGTTGTTGCAGAAATATTCTCCAAGCGTCACATTCATGGAAAACTTAGCTGAGAACATGTTATACACCAACTGTATGTTATGCGACTTCTCCACGCTCAGTTGCGGATTGCCATAAGTAATCTGTGTGGTCTGACTCTTATCTACGTAAGGATTAAGGTAGCCTATGCCCGGACGCGCGATGCGCATACCATAGTTCACGCCTAAGTTCATGCCCTGCGTAATATTATAAGTAAACGATGCCGAAGGCACAAGGTTGTTATAGTTGCGGCTGAAGTCGTCTTTCTGCCCTAACTTATATGCGATGTGCTCCCAAGTACGCTCAAAGCGCAATCCGGTCTTGGCACCGAACTTACCAAAGTTGCCCACATACTCAGAATAATATGCCATGATTTTCTGGTCGTTCTTATAGTCAGAGCTGTTCGTCTCGTTATAGGTGCTCGTGCCGTCTGCCAAGTCATACCATCCCGAGCAGGCATGGTTGGAGCGGGCTATATACTTTGCACCTGCATTAATCTTATGGTTATCGCTGAACGGCAACACATAATCCAGTTGTGCCGTATGCTCCGTGCTTCGCGGCTTGCCGGCCGAGCGATACTCTGAGAGGCCTTCAGGCAGATAACCATCTATGGGACTGTAGGTGGAGTGGCTGTTACTCTTGCTGTCCGACAACGCATATTGATAACTCAGCGTGAGGCTGTGCGTGCGTTGCTTGTTGAAGAAACGCTGATAGTCGGTTTCAACATTCAGATTGTTACTGTTATTGTCGGCTTCCAGATAGGTGCCATAGGCGTTACTGCTCATATTCTCAAACCCCATGGAAGTAGTAGCGTCCGAGCGTGACTTCATAAACCATTTGGAAGAACTCATTGTAGCCGTGATAACGCTCATAGAGTCTAAATCATATCCCATGCTCACATTGGCATACGAATAGGCCGACGGACGCTGATCAGATTTCACCTTCGTGTCTACAATATATGGCTTACCATCCATCTGCTGTGTGCGGGTGGTTGAATAGTCTACCATGAGCGGAGCATTCCGGTTGCTGAAGACCATGGCACTATATGAAAATTTGCCCTGCTGACCCGACACAAACGCGCTGCCCATTAGCTGGCGGTTGCCCGCACGGACATTCACGTTGCCGTTATAGCCATTCAGGTCAGCACTGCCTTTCCCTTGCTTGTTAAGCGTGATGTTGAGCACGCCCCCCACGCCTTCGGCATCATATTTGGCCCCAGGGTTGGTCAGCACCTCTATCTTCTTCACCGTCGTGGCTGGCATAGACTTGAACACCTGCGAGGGATTGCTGCTGAACATAGGACTGGGCTTGCCGTCTACAAGTACCTTGAACGAGCTGCTGCCGTTCACCGTGATATTGTCTTGACCGTCAACAGTCACCATGGGCACCTTGCGAAGCATGTCGAGCACAGTGCGCGACTTGGATTCCTCATCACTCAGTACGTCGTAGCTCACCTTGTCTGTCTCCATCTTTACAAGTGGCTTACGGGCTTCAACAGTGACTCCTTGCAAATTCTGCGCATCGTCTACGGCCCACAGCGTGTCTACACTGAGCGTTGCGGAACTTCCTAAAGACAGCGTACGCCGTACCTCCTTGCGTCCCAAGGCCGACACAACGAGCACACATTTGCCACTGCCCTTAGCTTCTAATGCGAACGAACCATCTTTTTCGGTAAGGGCCATCGCCAATGGATGCTCCTGATTATCTGTCTTAAACACCCGCACCGTGGCATACGGCTCACCCACATGAGTAATAGAATCAGCAAAAACACCCTTGATACTCGTTGTTTGAGCCTCAGCCATCAGTGTCACACCCAGCAGAGACGCAAACATAAACGCTTTCTTCATCATGATACAATAAGATTTGTAGTCCGCAACTAAACGTTCAATTTTTTATTAATCCTTAATTCCGCAACACTTTGATTTAACTTTATTTATAAGTTCCTGAGCAACA
>SAMEA3663054__coassemble_616_pt1 | contig 25630 bp, 18 predicted proteins | sample SAMEA3663054__metabat2_low_PE_005 | metagenome-assembled genome bin SAMEA3663054 (sample SAMEA3663054) | pig gut metagenome | biome: pig gut; feature: pig-associated habitat; material: faeces | place: France | collected 2012 | reverse complement strand
TGCTCAGGAACTTATAAATAAAGTTAAATTATAGTGTTGCGGAATTAAGGGAGAAGTAATCCATACAGAATTTTCTCCTGCTCTTTGTCCGTCAGCGTTTCCGTGAAAGCTTCAAAATAGCCACATAAGTAACTATCTTCCTTTCCATATCGCAAAGGTAGGAAAAGTTTCAATATTAGACAACTTTTCCTTTACTATTTCATGCAAAAAAAAATAAACCGTATCACGGAACTAAAGTTTCCCACCTGGAAATAGCTTGCCCTTAAAGTCTTAAAAATCAAGAGAAAAGATATCTTTGTAGTGTAAATAAATCATTGATACATAAACGATTAAACATTCCTTATATGTTTGCAAACATTAAACAAAATCGGAGAGTTGACCAAGATTTTAATTGTTAAAAGTGAGACTTGTGGCTCAATTATGCACTTCATGGCGCGTTTTTGCATGGGAAGAATCCTTTCCAAACATTCTTTGGACAAGATGCGGGGTCGGGACATGGCGGAACAGATTCTGGCCATGATGGTGTTCCGCATCCTTGGTGAGGCCGTTGTGTGCCGCAAGTACTTCGAGCAACGGGTAATGAAATGTTAATAGATTGTCAATCTGTATATTGCAATGTGTGATTATTCGCGAAAGCCAGTAACATGGCAAGTGGGAAGCTTTAGTAAATAATTCGTTTGAAATGTGCAAGAAAAGTTGCTTCTAAATATTCTAACCTTGTAAGGAATTGTCCTGGACATTAGGTTTATAGATGACATAAACCTAATGTCCAGGACAGGTTTTAATTGTCGCTCCACTTATTGCTGCCATTGGCATCGCCATCATCAGTGCCAGTAAAGTCTTTTTTAGACAAGCCGCCTCCAGAGTTGTCACCGGAGTCGGTTCTGTCCCAGCTGCCACCTATAGGAAGTGTTTCTTCCATTAAATCATCCAACATGTAAACCAGAGAGCAAGTTGGTTTGATATAGTCTTTCTTTTTCATAATTTTTCTCCTTGTTTGTTATTTGGTAATCACTATTTTCTTGCCTTGGTGAATGTAGATTCCCTTTTGTGTAGGCGCTGCATTCAGCCTAATGCCGTCAAGGGTGTACCATGTGTCTGTGTCCTTTTTATTTGTTGCTGCTGCGTTTGTTATTCCCGTAGGCGTATCTGTGTCGAGTGCGAGAATGAAACCTTTTGCGCTTGAGCCCGTTCTGCTCAAGTCGAGATAGGCCCTCCATGTGCCAATCTTGCTGTTGTCGCTGCGCCAGAAGCCCAAAGCATGGGTTGCGTTGTTTAATCCTAAAACATAATAATCTTCACTATTGTTGATAGCAGTGCTTGTTGTTCCCTTCAACAGGTTGTCTGCTGGTGCTTTGGGCGTTGATGTGGCCGTGCTTTGGTTCAGTGCAAAGAGGGTGCTTGTAGAGCCAGAACGCCGTATCAGCATGGGTGTGTTGGCGGCTACCGTCTCACCCTCTTTGGCTATCTGGGTGAGTGTGGCCGTGTTGTTGCCGCTGCCTGCCTCTACGTCTGTTGCAGTTACGGCATAAGCCGTGGCACCAGCAGGTAAAGTTACATTATAAGGCAGGTTGACGCTGCCATACTCTGCCGACATGGGCAACATATAGCATAGTACAGTGTTGGTGACATCCATGATGGCCAGATCAGTAACACTTGATCCGGTTCTATAGTTATATGTAATAGTTATAGCAGAAGCTTTAGAATTATTCCAGTTAAAGAACTGTTTTCTCGAAGCGCCATTGCTGAACTTTAAGGGCACAAATCCATTGGCATCTGCCTCTGTGCCAACAGTGAATGTGATGGGGGTAGATACTTGCGAAATGTTGATTTTGCCATCGATTATCTTGCTTGCGTCAATACCCTCAGAAACTTTCAGGTAGGCATCGGTGCCATCTGTGTAGAGCATAGCGGTGCGCTTTTGGCTTCCTTCTTTTGCCCCGCCAAATGAGCTAACTTTAGTTACCAAGGTAAAGTTGCTTAGGTCGATATGACTCAATGCATTGTCATAAACACTGATAAAATTCATTTTTGTGTCATCAGCCGGATTAATGGTTAAAGATTCCAGCTTGTTGCTATGACAATCGAGATGAATCAAAGCAGTATTCTTCGACAGGTCGAGACTTGTCAGCTGATTGTTGTAGCACGACAGTTCTTGTAGAGCCGTGTTGTTGCTCAAGTCTAACGTTGTTAACTTATTTTTGAAGCACATCAGCGTTATTAGCTTAGTTAGCTTGCTGACATCCAACTCCGGCATATTGTTGCTGTAGACCGACAGATAAGTCAGGTTGGTGTTGTTGGTCAGGTCCAAACTGGTGAGATTTGCATTGTTAAATGCATACAATATTTGTAGCGCCGTGTTTTTTGATAGGTCGATTGATGCTATATTATTATTAAAATAAAGGAGCGTCAAGTTGGGGCAGTTGGTCACATCCAGCGTTGTGAGCATATTGTCAGAAACATATAATTTTTGAAGATTTGTACAATTGCTTACATTGATGCTGGTCAGCGTTTTCATAGTTGAACAGTTTATGGATGTCATCGCGGGATTGTTGCTGAAGTCCAGCGACGTTATTTCGCAGCCTGTGGTATTAATTTCTTGTAGTTTCTTGTTGCCACTTAAGTCGATGGATGTCAGTTTCGGATTATTCCGGCAGTCTAATTTGGTAAGGTTGGTAAAATACTTCAGCCCAGTAAGGTCTGATACACCTAAACCATTTAATCCCGTGCCAAAAAAAGTCGTTGCCTCAATCGTTTCCTTTGACAATACATGCGTATTATCTGATATGGAATCAACAAAATGCCTGAATTTAGCATCAGGAAAGTTGGTCTCATTAATATCTACTTGGGCCATGCCATGTGCAGGCATCAAAAGCACGATGCCCATTACTATGGCGCGAACCAGAGCCACTCGGCGCTTTCTTTCGCGTAATAAACTCTTTACTTGTTTCTTGAATTCTAAAACCTTCATAAACAATCTTCCTCCAATTGAGACTAATTGATACTTATAATTTTCGATAGAAAATGTTTTCAGCATTTCTTTGCACTTCTTGGTGCGGAGTGTGCGGCCTATATAGGTGATTTCGCAATCCATTGTTGTGCCGCATCATTCGTTGTTGCTTGGTAATCTTCTAACCAGCAAAATTTTATTTCTGTCTTGGTCGTTTCAGAAAACCTGTATACATCGGTATGAAAACTAACGTATGGTCTGTCTGAATTTTCGGGTTCAAAGGTAAAAAGAAATTCCTAATTGAGAGTGCATTAGGAGTATATACCCCCCTATTTTCGTATTTCTTAAATTTCTTTTAACTCGTTTGTCGCCTTTCCCCTTAATAATATTCATCCGCCGGGTGAGTGTTTTGTGTCGGGCTCATATGTTCCGATTGTAGCGTTGTTTGCAAAGCGGCTTAGTAACGCTTTTCATCAACATTATTTTAAGCCTTCTATACATCTTTGGTAAAGTGACAATATGTCAACTGTGAGAGGGACGAAAGCTGTTATGCAGAATTTATATGTATCAAAATGTAAAGTTGTTCTTCTTGTTTTAAAATATATTACATGCTTAGTTAAATAGTGCTAAAATAGAGAAAAGGTAAATAATTATTAAAAATGGTTTACAAATAAAGCTTATCTTTGCAGCAGAATACTAACTTAAACAATATGACAATAACTCTTCTCATCGTTCAATTACTCATTGTGCTGGCCTTAATCTTTATCGGTGCCCGGGTGGGAGGCATCGGATTAGGTATCTATGGCATGTTGGGTGTTTTCATTCTGGTTTATGGCTTCGGCCTCGCTCCGGGCACGGCGCCCATCGATGTAATGATGATTATCGTGGCTGTGATAACAGCAGCGAGCGCCTTGCAGGCCTCAGGTGGCCTTGAATATCTGGTAGGCCTGGCTGCCAAGTTTCTTCGCAAGCACCCGGAGCACATCACTTATTACGGTCCGTTGTGCTGTTGGCTTTTCTGCCTCATTGCCGGTACAGCCCATACCAGCTATTCTCTTCTACCTATTATATCAGACATAGCCCAGGCCAATAAGATTAGGCCGGAGCGCCCCATGAGCCTTAGTGTGATAGCCGCGTCGCTCGGCATTACAGGCAGCCCCGTGTCGGCGGCCACGGCGGCCCTCATCAGCCAGGACATCCTGGGTCGCAAGGGCATAGAGCTGGGCACGGTGCTCATAGTGTGCATACCGGCCAGCTTCGTGGCCATACTGGTGGCTGCCTTCATAGAGAACCATGTGGGCAAGGAGCTTGAGGATGACGATGAATATAAACGTCGCGTGGCTGCCGGCCTGATAAATCCTGAGGCTGTGCAGGAAAGTGTGCGCAAGGCCGTGGCAGAGCCTAACCCCAGGGCGCGCAACTCTGTGCTGGCTTTCTTGCTGGGTGTGTTGCTCGTCATTGTGTTCGGCTTCTTCCCCAGTCTGCGTCCTGAAGGTGTCACCATGAGTCAGACCATTGAGATGATTATGATGTCAGATGCGGCCTTGATATTGCTGGCCGGAAAGGGCAAGGTGCAGGATGCCGTGTCGGGAAACATCTTCAAGGCCGGCATGAATGCCGTGGTGGGCATCTTTGGTGTGGCATGGATGGGCAGCACGTTCTATACGGGCAATGCCGACATGCTCAACCATGCCCTGGGCGGTATGGTGTCTGCTGCGCCTTTCCTCTTTGCCTTGGCACTCTTCCTGATGAGCATCATGCTCTTCTCGCAGGCCGCTACGGTGAGCACCCTCTATCCCATAGGTGTGGCGCTGGGCATCAATCCCCTCTTGCTCGTGGCCATGTTTCCTGCCTGCAACGGCTATTTCTTCCTGCCCAACTATCCCACCGAGGTGGCTGCGCTCGACTTTGACCGCACCGGAACCACGCATGTGGGGCGCTATGTAGTGAACCACAGTTTCCAGCTGCCCGGCTTTGTGACCACCATAGTATCTATTGCCGTGGCTTATGCCATTACGCTCTTCTTATAAAAATCTTATTATTAACTTTAAAACAATATCATTATGAGAACATTCAAGATTACATTCATTACGCTGCTGGCAATGATTATGTCAGTGGTTGTTTATGCTCAGAAACCCAAAATACGCATCATCGCCACGGGTGGTACCATAGCCGGTGTGTCGGCCAGTGCTACATCGAGCGCCTATGGTGCCGGACAGGTGGGCATACAAACGCTCATCGCCGCTGTGCCACAGATAAAAGATCTGGCCGATGTGTCGGGTGAGCAACTTGTGAACATAGGCTCGCAGGACATGAACGACGAGGTGTGGCTGAAGCTGGCCAAGCGAATCAACCAGCTGCTCAACAACGAGGGCTATGACGGTGTGCTCGTTACACACGGAACAGACACGATGGAGGAAACGGCTTACTTCCTCTCTCTTACCGTTCACTCAGACAAACCCGTCATCCTTGTTGGCTCTATGAGACCCTCTACAGCCATCAGTGCCGACGGACCCGCCAACCTTTACAACGGCGTGGCTGCCCTTGTAGACCCCAGCTCAAAGGGACATGGCGTCATGGCTTGCATGAACAATGAGCTCTTCGAGGCTAAGGCACTCATCAAGACACACACCACCGACTGCGCCACCTTTAAAGGCGGACTCTATGGCGAGGTGGGTTACGTGTATAACGGAAAGCCCGTCTATCTGCACAAGAGCGTGTCTAAGCAAGGCCTGACCTCTGAGTTTAACGTAGACAACATGACCTCTCTGCCCAAGGTGGGCATCGTTTACGGTTATGCCAACTGCTCTCCGCTGCCCATGCAGGCCTTTGTAGACAATCACTTCGACGGCATCGTGCTGGCCGGCGTAGGCGACGGCAACTTCTACAAGGATGTGTTCGACGTTGCCGTAAAGGCTCAGAATGCCGGCATACAGATTGTGCGCTCAAGCCGTGTGCCCACCGGTCCAACCAATCTGAACGGCGAAGTGGATGATGCCAAGTATCATTTTGTAGCTTCACTCAATCTCAACCCGCAGAAGGCTCGCGTGCTCCTGATGCTCGCTCTGACCAAGACTCACGACTGGCAGAAGATACAGCAGTACTTCGAGGAGTACTAACAGCCTTCGGATAACGCACAATGAGCGCTCTTAGCAGCGCTCATTAGCACTTCTGAACTCTTATCTTTAATTATTATCAACAACCCTTTTATCTAATGAAGATATGAAAAAGTTACTCACATTAGGCTTGTTGCTTGCCTGCGCATTGGGCATACAGGCCGAACCGATAGGTGATGGAGACAACCATGGATATGGTGCCAACGACGGCAACTTCAAGTCGCTGTCTGAAGAGATACTTAAGTTGAAGAAACATAACGACATGTTCAATGTGTACTTTAACTATGCTTACAGCTTCCAGACCGAGCAGGGCGCTGACGACGAGTGGGGCACCCGCTTTGCCAACAAACAACTCAGACTGGAGATTAAGGGTAACCTCACCGATAAGCTCTTCTATCGTTTGAGGCACAGAATGAACAAAGCCAACAACGCACAAGGCCAAGACAACTTCGCAAAAGCCACAGACATCATGATGGTGGGCTATCACTTCAACGACAAGCTCACCGTTCAGGCCGGTAAGATGTGCCAGATATGGGGCGGATTTGAGTTTGACGAGAACCCGATGTACATCTACCAGTATAGCGATATGGTTGATAACATGGACAACTTCATGGCCGGCGTGGTGCTGAGCTATACGCCCATACCCACCCAAGAGATTGCCGTGGAGGTGAGCGATGCCAATAACAACAAGTTCAGCAATGAGTATGGCGGATCGGCAATGTCGGTAGAGGGCAACGCCGAGTCGGTGAGAGAATTGCAAGAGTCGAAGAACGCGCTCACGTATATTGTGAACTGGAACGGAAGCTTTGCCAACAACATGCTCAAGACACGCTGGAGCTGGGGCATACAAACACAGGCCAAGCATAAGTACAGCCGCATGCTGGTGCTTGGACAAGAGCTTAACCTGCCCAAACTGCAGTGGTATTTCGACTACATGGGCGCGTGGGACGGACTCGATAGGCTGAAGATAGCCTCCAACGAGTGCCGCTCTATTGTGGGAACAGGCCTTCCTGACAATTACTGGTTCAGCGATGTGCATTACAATTCATTCATTACCAAGCTCAACTGGCAGTTTGCTCCGCAATGGAACCTCATGCTGAAAGGCATGTACGAGACGGCCAGCGTGAGCAAGGTAGAGAAGTTTAAGAACTACAGAAAGTCGTTCGGCTACTTCGGAAGCATTGAGTATTATCCCGTGAAGAGCCAGGACTTCAGAATATTTCTGGCCTATGTGGGCCGCGACTTTAAGTTCAGTGACAAGTGCGGATTGCCGGATTATAACACCAACCGCATAGAGCTGGGCTTCATGTATAGAATTAAGGCATATTAAAAAATAGCAACATTTAAATATCACAAAAATATAATGGAAGAAAAGAAAGTAAACAAGAAGACAGAAGAAAAGAAGTATCGTGTTGAGTCTGACCTGTTAGGCGAGCTCCAAGTGCCCGCTGATGCCTACTATGGCGTGCAGACTCAACGTGCCATCAATAACTATCACATCAGCCGTAAGAAGATGAGCGACTATCCCGACTACGTCATTGCCATCGCTTATGTAAAGTTGGCTGCCGTGCAGACCAACCATACGCTTGGCCTGATAGACGATAAGATAGCCGGAGCCATATCACAGGCATGCCGCGAAATCATCAATGGCAAGTTTCATGACAACTTCCCTACCAACATGGTGCAGGGAGGTGCCGGCACATCCGTGAACATGAACGCCAATGAGGTGATTGCCAACAGGGCGCTGGAGATTATGGGACACAAGAAGGGAGAGTATCAATATTGCTATCCCAACGACCACGTGAACTGCTCACAGTCTACCAACGACGTCTATCCCACCACCATCCGCCTGGCGCTCATACGCATGAACAAGCATTTGGTGGCCAGTCTGAGCAAACTTATAGAGGCATTCAGGCGCAAAGGCGTTGAGTTTAAGGATGTCATCAAGATGGGCAGAACGCAGCTGCAGGATGCCGTGCCCATGACCAGCGGACAAGAGTTTATGGCTTTTGCCGACAATCTGGAGGAGGAGATAGCCAACCTCGACCGCAACGTCAGGTTGCTGCACGAGATTAATATGGGTGGAACGGCCATCGGTACCGGACTGAATGCCGCTCCCGGTTATGCTCTGCTGTGCGCTCAAAAGCTCAGTCAGCTCACTGGCGAGACCTTCGTTTCGAGCCCCGACCTGGTGGAGGCAACACCTGATACGGGCGCTTACGTGAGCTACAGCGGCGCATTGAAGCGTCTGGCTGTGAAGCTTTCTAAGATTTGCAACGACCTGCGCTTGCTCTCGTCTGGTCCTCGCTGCGGTCTCAATGAGATTAATCTGCCGCCCATGGCACCAGGTTCGTCTATCATGCCGGGCAAGGTGAACCCCGTGATACCTGAGGTTGTAAACCAGACCTGCTTTAAGATTATAGGCAACGACACCACCATAACCTTTGCGGCAGAGGCAGGACAGCTGCAGCTCAACGTGATGGAGCCCATCATTACCGAGTGTCTGATAGAGGACCTCACATGGTTGCCCAACGCAATGGATACGCTCAGAGAAAAGTGCATCGACGGTATTACGGTCAATAAAGAGCGTTGCCTCAACATGGTGAAGAACTCTATAGGCATCGTAACCGCCCTGAATCCTTACATAGGTTATAAGAACAGCACCAAGATAGCCAAGGAGGCACTTGCCACAGGACGCTCTGTTTACGACCTGGTGTTGGAGCAGAAGCTGATAACGAAGGAGAAGCTGGATGCTATTCTTAATCCGGCACACATGCTTGATGCTGAAAATAAGGTAGAATAAGCTATGCCGTCAGCATGCCATCATGCTGGGCTATGCGAGTGTTGATAACCTTTTCATGACTTGGGGGCAGCCATGTGCTGCCCCTTTTTCATGCACTTAGCCCTGGCCGCGGGCCTTAGCTGGTTTTAAAACTTGCCTATTTAGCAGCCAACAGACCCTTTCTGTTTTGCAATAAGGCTGTTTTGGTAATGTAAAATAAATTATTTTATTTTGAAATATAATTTATTTTATGTCTTAATATAATTTATATTGCTTTTTATCATTCCGCTTTTTTCATGACCAAAGCCATGCTTTGACGATGCCGTTGGGAGCAGGTTGAGAGGCGAAAACGGTGATGTGATGTGGCTTATTGAGCTGAGATGTGTATGGAAAGGGTGTCGGCATCGAGCCTTATTTGGGGCGTTTGCTCGATGAAATGGCGGAAATTCTCATCCAAAACCATTTTTTTAGGCTCTCCGGTATGCAGCTTTCCATCCTCAGCCAGTAGCCAAATATCGTCTGCCAACTGCAGCGCCAGTCCTACATCATGTGTGCTCATCAGCACTGTTTTGCCCTCTTTGCGTGCCAATGTGCGTAAGAGCAGCATGGCTTCTATCTTTGAAGGATAGTCGAGATAGGCCGTAGGCTCATCTAGCAGGATGATGGGTGTTTGCTGGGCCAGTGCCTTTGCCAGCATCACCTTTTGCCTCTCGCCGTCAGAAAGGGTGTTCATATATCTGTCGGCCAGATGGTCTACGCCTGTCATCTGCATGGCCTGGGCCGTGCAAAGCTTGTCGGTTTTGTGGGCAAAGCCCCAGAATCCCGTGAACGGTGTGCGTCCCAGCGCCACCACTTCCGACACCTTCAGTCCACTTGCTGCGGGTGCTGATGAGAGCACCACGCTCACCATGCGTGCCCTTTGGGCGTTAGACAGCGTGTCAATCTCTTTACCTGCCAGGAAAATATGTCCCGCCATCTTGGGCAGAAAACCGCTGATGGTCTTCAGTAAGGTGGATTTTCCAATGCCGTTTCTGCCCAGCAGGCAGGTCAGCCTGCCGCTGTCTGCCGCTGCGCATAGGTTTTGTGCCACCATGCCGGCATGTATATGCCCCACGCAGAGGCCTTCTATCTCTATTGTCTTCACGCCTGCAAAAATAGTAAATATATTGTGGTTTGGGCACGTATTCAGCACCTTTTTTTGTAACTTTGCAAGTGTTATGCAACAAGAGTCACCCATACAGACCCTGCAGCGCCAGCGTTTGCTGCTGCAAATGGAATATTATGCAGAGAAGGAAACCTTCAGGAAGCAAACGCAGGCCATGGGTATTGAACGCAAGGTGAAGCGGGGCGATGCCTGGTTTCCATTGCGCATAGGCAAACGTTATTATAATTCGCTCAACCAATTGGTTGTAGAAGTATATCGACTTGCCGATACAGATATTGAGCATAACTTTGAGTATGGCCGCCCGGTGCTGTTTTTCCAGATGGCTGATGGGGCAGGGAAGGGCCTCGAGGTGAAGTATTTCAGCTTCACGGGTCAGGTGAGTTATGTTGAAGGCGACCGTATGGTGGTGGCCGTTCCTGACGATGCGCCCTTGCTTGACCTGCAGACGGCCTCTTCAAAGGTAGGGTGTCAGATTTCATTTGACGAGACTAGCTATCGCGTTATGTTTGATGCCCTGGACCGTGTGATGCGTGCCAAGGGCAACAGACTGGCCTACTTGCGCGACCTCTTCTATACTCATCAGCCTGCCAAGCACTTCTCTTTTGAGCCCATACGCTTCCCGTGGCTTAATCCTATGCAGGAAAAGGCTGTCAATGAGGTGCTTAGAGCGAAGGATGTGGCCATTGTCCATGGTCCTCCCGGCACGGGTAAAACCACCACACTTGTTGAGGCTATCAATGAGACATTGATGCGTGAGAGCCAGGTTATGGTGTGCGCGCAGAGCAATATGGCCGTAGACTGGATTTCAGAACGGCTCATCGACCGCGGTATCAGCGTGCTGAGGCTGGGCAATCCCACTCGTGTCAACGACAAGATGCTGGGCTTTACTTACGAGCGGCGCTTTGAGTCGCATCCCGACTATCCGCAGTTGTGGGCCATACGCAAGGCCATCAGGCAGCTCAGAGGGGCACGCCGCAAGGGCTCGGAGGGCATCCATCAGAAGCTGGAACGGCTGAAGAGCCGTGCCACGGAGCTGGAGATACGCATCAACACCGAGATATTTGGCCAGGCAAGGGTCATAGCCTGCACGCTGATAGGGTCAGACAACCGGCTGTTGGAGGGGATGAAGTTTGGCACTCTGTTTATAGACGAGGCCGCGCAAGCCCTTGAGGCTGCCTGCTGGGTGCCCATGCGGCGTTGCTCGCGCGTGGTGCTGGCCGGCGACCACTGTCAGTTACCACCCACCATCAAGAGTATGGCGGCCCTGAGGGCGGGACTTGGCGTCACGCTGATGGAGCGTATAGTGAACAATAAGCCCGAAGTGGTGACCTTACTGAACATACAATACCGCATGAACGAGCAGATTATGCGCTTCTCAAGCGACTGGTTCTACGGCGGAAAGGTGGTATCCGCGCCTCAGGTGCGGGCTCGCGGCATTCTGGATTACGACATTCCGATAGAGTGGCGCAACACCGAAGGCTTGCCGGATGATGCCGATGGCAACGACTTTAAGGAGCAGTTTGTGGGCGCTTCGTTTGGTAGGGTGAATAAAGGTGAGGCTGAATATACGCTCAACACGCTGGAGGAATATTTCAATAAGATAGGTAAGCAGCGCATTCTCGACGAGAGCATCGACGTGGGAGTAATCTCTCCCTATAGGGCTCAGGTGCAATACCTGCGTCATCTCATTCGTCAGCGTGCCTTCTTCAAGCCTTTCAGACGCCTTATCAGCGTGAATACGGTTGACGGCTTTCAGGGTCAGGAACGCGACATCGTGCTCATCAGCCTGGTGAGAGCCAACGATAAGGGCGAGATAGGCTTCTTGCGCGACCTGCGAAGAATGAATGTGGCCATTACAAGAGCACGCATGAAGCTCATCATCTTAGGCGATGCGGCCACGCTGGCACGCCATCCCTTCTATAAAAAGTTGTTTGATTATATTTCAGAACTGTCTAATCAAGAGTGATTTATGCTAGAGAGAGATTACATTATGCGGCTCCTGCAGGAGTTTATGAAGGCATTGTCGCGCTTCCTGGAGAAAAAAGAGAAAGACGAAGATGATGCCGAACTGCGTGATATATACCGCCAGTATGTGGGCGACTATGCTGTGTGGCGCAACCTGAGTGTGGAGGAGGCGTTGCAACATGCGCATGATGAGTGGGACGAAGAGCATCGCATGACGCGGCTGAAGATGCTTGCCGAGCTGCTTTTGGCCGAGGCCAAGACCAAGGATAACCCTTTGCGCGACATGCTTCTGGGCAAGAGCTACCGGCTGATGGACTATATAGACCAGCATGATGATACCTATTCCATCAGCCGCAAACATAAGATGAATATGATAAAAACGCTGTTGGGCATCGGCGACAATGGCTGATGGCAGCGTGCGAGGGCTAGTCTAGCTCGCCCTTGATGGTGTCAAGAAATTGCAGAAGAATAGCCCTCATGTCCTTGGGCAGATAGGATATGGCCTTGTCTGTAATCCAGTCGGGCACGTCATAGTAGGCTTCGGCGATGCTTCCCGTTATACATGCCTTGGTGTCGGTGTCGCCATCGCACATCACGGCCAGGCGTATGGCGTCCTCAAAGTCGTTGGCGTCGAGGAAGCAACGTATGGCCCAAGGCACCGTTTCCTGGCATGTGCCGTCGAAATGGTTCTCACTTCCAATGCGCATAATATCCTTCATGGGTGGTATCTCATAGTGGTAGAACTTCTTCACCTTGGCCTCTATGGAGCTCTTGTCGAACCTTACGTGTCGCAGCCAGCATATTATCTCGGCCACACACTGCGCTCCTTTGATGCCTTCGGGATGGTTATGGCTCACCTCAGCCGACTTCTTGGCCTCCTCGGTCACCTCATCCCATTCGTTGAAGAGCCATCCTATGGGGCTCACACGCATGGCCGCGCCATTTCCGCAGCTGTTGTTAGGCTCTTTGCCTCCATTTTCCAGCCAGTTCAGAAAGCGTGGGCCGTAGCCTCCCATGGGGTTAGGATAGCGCCCGCACCACTCCAGCAGCGCGTCTTTATAGCTTTTATGGTTGAGTATTGCATCGGCTATGGCAATGGTGCATATAGTGTCGTCGGTGTAAGAACAGTCTTTCGTGAAAAGCTGAAAGCCTTTTTCCGGTGCAGGTCCAAACTCAAATCGTGAACCTACAATATCTCCTATAATGGCTCCTATCATGATGATTATTTGTTTAGTATGTTTTTCAGGTTGCCTAAGAAGTACTCCGACCGGGAATCGAACCCGGATCAAAGGTTTAGGAAACCTCCGTTCTATCCATTGAACTATCAGAGCCCTTAGTGGCTGCAAAGATACTTAAAATTATTTATATAACCACAATGTGCAAGTGCTTTTTTGCTTTTTGTGAGCCTAAAAAGCCTCAATGTCACGGCATTATATAAATAAAAAGGGAGAAAAGAGCCTGTTGCGGCTTTCTCTCCCTTGCTTTTTGTATGTCTGTCGGGGCTATGCTGTCATGCCCTGTAGGCTTTTACTCCTCTTCGTCGTTGTGTACGTAGAGGTCCCAACCCAAGTAGTTTTCTATGGCATCCTTCAATATGTCTACCACATCTGTGCGCACCAGGGCTACATGATGCTCAAAGCCATGCCTGCAAATAAACTTCATGAGCTTCTGCAAATGGTCTACGTGTGTTACGGCAATGCATCCGTCCATGCCGTAGGGATCGTTGGTGATGTTTCCATTGCCCAGGTATGCGCGTATCTTTCCGGCAGGATCGTCGGTTGAGATGCGGAAGAAGGTGAAGTCGCCTGCGCTCACCTTGGCGTCGATAGCGCCGAATGTGCGCACCTTACCCAGCTGCCTGCCGAGTACTCCCAGCGGTGTGAGCTTCAAATCTCCGTTGCCTATGAAGCTGCGGGGGAAGTTTCCGCAGTGCGTACACACGCATGTGTTTCTGTCTTCGGCGAAGTTGTTGTTCCAATCGGCTATTGCTGAGGCCTTACCTGATGCTAAATGCAGTGCAAGCATGCTCACTGCGCCTGTGATATCGGTCTCGCAGGCGCACGGAATGCCCATATCGCCCAGCATAGCCATGGTGATGCAGGGCGCGGCACCATAGTTTTTCTCCAGCGAGTCCCAGCATTGCAGGGCCAAAGCGTCTACTTGGTTCTCCTTAACCCACTCTTCTACCGCCACGCCGAACTTTGCTTGCACTTTGAGCTTGTCCTCATAGCTTTGCGGAACCTGTGCATAGGCGTGTATATCCTTAATCTTCTGTGTGAGTCGGGCATCGTCGTCGGCCACCTTCTGAGCCGCGAATATCAGCTCGCTCATGTCGGCTGGCACCACTGTGATGCCTGTTCTTTGCAGCAGCTTCTCGCTTGCGCGACACGTATTGAAGCCCAATGGGCGCGTGCCTATCTGCCCTATGCGGCAGTGGCGCAGCGTGTTTACGGTCCGGCATGTGGCTGCAAACTTGTTGATGTCGCTCACCAGCGTATCGCTATAGATGGAGTAAGTGTGCAGGGAGGTCAGTGAGAAGGGAATGCCATATTGATAAAGGTTGTTGCAAACGCTTATCTTACCGCAGAATGCATCCCTGCGGCTGTCTAAGTCCACCTTGTCATTCTCGTCATCACATGCCTGCACCAGTACCGGAACGTTCAGTTCGGCCCGGCTGATGGCGTTGATGATGCCTATCTCATAGCCGAAGTTGGGCAGTGAGACGATGATGCCGTCTATCTCATCGCGGTGCTCTCTGAAGAGTTTGGCGCACTTGGTGCCGTCTTCGAGCGTCTCTATAGAGCTCGAACCTGTGGGCGTTGCGTCCTCGGGAAGGATGATGTATTCGTATCCTTGTTCCTCTAATACTTTCAGTAATTGCTTCTTTACGTCCTTGGCCAGCTCGCTGTTGAAGTAGGCGCGTGTGCCAATGATGACTCCGAAGCATATCTTTTTGTTTTTCATAATGATTTTTGATTGTAATGTATTCGTTAATCTTGTTCAGGCTTTTCGGTGTTCTGACCCAGCAACATTCTCACGGCAGCGTGCCAACCTTCGTACAGAGGCTTCATGGCGCGGGGCGTTGCGTTGGGCATGATGGGCTTGTTGGCCGACCATACTGCCGTTGCCTCTCCGAAGGAGTACCAGTCATTTAGTGCGAAATGGTTCATGATGAGCGCGCCGAAGGCCGATGCGTCTTCAACGTTGGAGCGTATTACGGGCACCTGAAGCATGTTGGCCTGAAACTGCATGAGCAACATGTTCTTCGTAGGTCCACCATCTACGCGCACTTCCTTGAGTCTTGTGCCGGCCTTCTTGGTCATAGCACCCACTAAATCAGCTATCTGATAGGCTATCGACTCCAGCGCCGCGCGGCACAGATGCGCCTTTGTGGTGTTGAGCGTCAGGCCGCATATCATGGCTTTCACTTGGTCGTTCCACCACGGTGCGCCCAGTCCTTGGAAGGCAGGCACCATATATACGCCACCGTTGTCGGGCACTGAGCTGGCTATTTCTTCTATTTTGCCCGCGTCAGGAATAAGCTCCAGCTGGTTCTGAAGCCACTGTATGGTAGCTCCGGTGCAGTGTATGTTGCCCTCAAAGGCATAGAACGTCTTGTCGAGAGCCGAAAATCCCACTGACGTAACGAGCCCTTCGGGAGCCATCTTAGGCTTTTGCCCGATGTTAACCATAACAGATGAGCCTGTGCCATAGGTGGCTTTGCCGAATCCTTCGTTGAAACACATCTGCCCGACAAGTGCTCCGTGAGAGTCGCCCAGCACGCCTGCGATGTCTATAGGCTCGCTGAAGAGTCCCTCTACGGTGGTTTTTCCGAACACAGAGTCGCAGGGCAGCGGCTCAGGCATGATGCATTTAGGGATGGAGAGCATCTTGAGCAGGTCGTCATCCCATGCCAGCTTGCGCAGATTGAAGAGCATTGTGCGCGACGCATTGGTGTAGTCGGTGTAGTGGCACTTCCCTTTGGTGAGCTTGAAGATAAGCCATGAGTCGATGGTACCCATGCACAGGTGTCCGTTTTCGGCTCTCTGCTCGGCTCCCGGCACGTTGTCTAGAATCCATTTAGCCCCCGAAGCAGCGAAGTAAGGGTCGATAAGTAGTCCGCTGCGCTCCCTTACCAGCTTGGAAAATCCCTCGGCTTTGAGCTTCTTACAGATGTCGGCGCCCCTCATGCATTGCCATACCACGGCGTTATACACAGGTTTTCCCGACTTGCGATCCCATATAACAACGGTTTCGCGCTGGTTGGTGATGGCCAGGGAGAACGAGTTGCCCGGCTTGCGGTAGTCGTTTGTCACCGTGCCAATCACCTTACAAGTGTTAAGGTATATCTCCTCTGCGTCGTGCTCCACCCATCCCGGTTTGGGATAATACTGCTTGTGGGGCAGAGAGGTTCTGTTAACCAACTTGCACTTCTCGTCAAACAGCAGAGCTTTTGTTGCCGATGTGCTTTGGTCTAAGGCAATGGTGTACTTCATGTTTCGTGAGTTATATAAACAGATATTGAATGTTTACTATCTCAAAAGCTCCAGGGCGGCATTGCAGATGCCGTTATAGTCGAAGCCGTAATGACGGAACACTTCGCCGTGCGAGCCGTGGAACACGTTCTCGTCGGGCACGCCCAAGATGCGCATCTTCACCGGGCACGCCTGCGAAACGGTCTCAGCCACGGCGGCACCCAGTCCTCCGTAGATGCTATGCTCCTCAGCCGTGACGATGGCCTTGGTTTCCTTGGCGGCCTTGATGACGGCTTCGGTGTCGAAAGGCTTGAGTGAGAACATGTCTAGCACGCGTGCGCTGATGCCTTTCTGGGCCAGCATGGCAGCGGCTTCCTTACAGTGTGCCACCGTCTCTCCGGTGCCGATGAGGGTTATATCAGAGCCTTCGCGCACCGTGATGGCCTTACCTATCTCAAAGCTGAAGTCGTCGTTGTCGTACACGTCAGGCACAGCGTTGCGCCCTACGCGCACATAAGCGGGCCTGGGATGGCGTGCCAGCTCTATGCAGAGCTTGCGTGTCTCCCTTACGTCGGCAGGCAGAAACACCTGCATACCGGGGAAACAGCGCAGCACGGCAATGTCATGCAGGCTGTGATGTGTGGCACCCAGCTGGCTGTAAGCCGTGCCGCCGCTCACGCCGCATATTGTTACGGGCATCTGCGAGTAGGCTACGTCCACCTTTACTTGCTCCAGCGCGCGGGCCACATAGAAGCATGCGGGCCCGAAGATGAAAGGCTTTTTGCCGGCCGAGGCAAGTCCGGCGCTGATGCCTACAGCGTCTTGTTCGGCTATGCCTACCTCAACAAACTGCTCAGGAAGCGCCTTGACGAAGTCGCCCAGCGTAGCGCTTCCGGTAGCGTCTGATGTCACTGCGATGATGTCTCTATCTTTTTGTGCCATTTCGAGCAGCGTAGAAGTGAAGCTCTTACGGCACGGTATCTTGTTGTTTTCTAGCATAATGTGGTTTTCCTTCCGTTTTTTTACTTGCTGACAGCCTCTATGCGCTGCTCTATTTCCTTCACGGCCTCTTCATATTCAGGCTCTTTGGGCACGCCGTGATGCCATTTGGCCACGCCCTCCATATACGATACGCCAAGGCCTTTGGTGCTCTTGGAGATGATGAGGTGGGGCTTGCGGCAGTGCCAGTCTATGCCGTCCAGCGTGTCTGCTATACTGTCTATATCGTCGCCATTTTCTTCTTTCACGTCCCATCCGAATGCTTCCCAGCGCTGCCGTATGGGTTCCAGCGGCATGACATCCTCTGTCGAGCCCGATATTTGCAGTCCGTTGCGGTCTATGAAGGCCACGAGGTTATCCAGATGATATTTGTTGGCAGCCATGGCAGCCTCGTATATAGAGCCCTCGGCCTGTTCGCCGTCGCCCATCATCACGAAGGTGTGCCAGCTCTTGCTGTCCATTTTGGCAGCCAGTGCCATGCCCACGCCCACCGACAGGCCGTGTCCCAGCGCGCCGCTGTTTATCTCTACGCCGGGAATGGTAACGTCAGGATGCCCTCCTAAGTGGGCATATTCCTTGCCATACTGTTCCAGTTCGCTCTCGGCGATGAAGCCTTTGTCTTGCAGCACACAGTAGAAAGCTTCCGCGCAATGGCCTTTGCTGAGCACGAAACGGTCGCGGTCGGACCAGTGAGGATTCTTTGGGTCTACGTTTAACACCTTATTATATAATACGGTGAGCACGTTTAGCACCGAGAGGTCGCCCCCCGTGTGCCCTGTTCCTGCTGAGTAAATCAGTTTGATGAGCCTCAGGCGCAGTTTTTCCGCCTTAAGCTTGAGTTCTTCGTTTTTCATAATTGCAGGTAGTTACTTCTTGTTTGTTTTATGCAAATTTAGTAATAAGACGAATAATATGCAAGTATGCAATAGGTAATTAAAACAAATTAACTGAACTTTACGCTCCTTTTTCACCCCCTTGTGCCAACCTGCTGCCTGCCTTGCGCCGGCTTGTTATCGCGGCTGCAGCGTGCCCAAAGGGTCTTGTCTGGCCTTGATGGTGCAGGGCTTATCATGGTGCTGCAAACCAGGTACATAGCTTATGCTTTGCAAAACCCATGCTTTTGCGTTGCAAAATAGGCACTTTTGCGTTGTGAAATAGGCACTTTTGCAAAGCAGAAAGGGCATCTTTGTGAGGGCGTATGCAATGGCATCGCAAACAGAAATCTTGTTTTTAAGATGTATTTGCGATTTGTTAGTATTTTAACATTAAACATGGCGAATTGTAAGGATTGGAAAGCTATATGCTTACAGTATATTATTTATTATTCAAAATAAGATTTAAAATATATGAATATACGGATAAAAACTAAGCAAAGTGAAAGAATTTTGTTAATTTTGTAGCCAATTTGAAAGAGTGTGTAGGTTATTTTTGATTTAATTGAAAGCCAATGGGAAGAAACGGATTGTATAATTCAGCCAACGAACATGATGCTTGCGGCGTCGGAATGGTGGTGAACATTCACGGCAACAAAAGCCACGAGCTGGTTGACAATGCACTGAAAGTACTTGAGAACATGCGCCACCGCGGAGCTGAGGGCGCCGACAATAAGACAGGAGACGGAGCCGGCATTCTGCTGCAAATACCGCATGAGTTCATTCTCTTGCAAGGTATACCGGTGCCCGAAAAAGGAAAATACGGCACAGGACTCGTCTTCCTGCCCAAGGATGAGACCAAGCAGCAGCAGATTCTCTCTATTATGATAGAAGAAATAGAGCGTGAGGGCCTCTCGCTCATGCATCTGCGCAACGTGCCTACCAACCCTGAGTGCCTCGGTTCGGCCGCTTTGGCCACAGAACCGGCCATCAAGCAGGTGTTCATAACCGGAGTGACTGACGAGGATGTGCCCGTGTTTGAGCGCACACTATATATAATAAGGAAGAAAATAGAGCGCAGGGTAAAGGACAAAGACTTCTACATCTGCTCTTTGTCGAGCAAGAACATTGTCTATAAAGGCATGCTTTCGAGTATGCAGCTCAGGCAATACTTCCCCGATCTTACCAATAATTACTTTACAAGCGGACTGGCTTTGGTGCACTCTCGCTTCTCTACCAACACGTTTCCAACGTGGAGTCTGGCTCAGCCCTTCAGGCTTTTGTGCCACAACGGCGAGATTAACACCATCAGGGGCAACCGAGGATGGATGCAGGCACGCGAGAGTGTGCTCTCAAGCGATGCCCTGGGCGACGTCAAAAACATCTCGCCTATCATACAGCCGGGCATGAGCGACTCGGCCAGTTTGGACAATGTATTTGAGTTCTTCGTCATGAGCGGACTGTCATTGCCTCATGCCATGGCCGTGATGATACCCGAAAGCTTCAACGACAAGAACCCTATATCCGAGGATCTGAAGGCCTTCTACGAGTATCACTCCATACTGATGGAGCCCTGGGACGGACCCGCCGCACTGCTCTTTAGCGACGGACGCTTCGCCGGAGGTATGCTCGACCGCAACGGACTGCGCCCCGCGCGCTACACCATCACCAAGAACGACACCATGGTGGTGGCTTCTGAGGTGGGAGTAATGGATTTCGACCCCTCTGAAATAGCCGAAAAGGGACGTCTGCAGCCCGGAAAAATACTGCTGATAGACACCCAGGAAGGCAAGATATACTATGACGGAGAGATAAAAGAGCGCCTTGCCGCTGCCCATCCTTACCGTCAGTGGCTATCCACCAACCGCATTCAGCTTGAGAAACTCAAGTCGGGCAGGAAGGTGAGAAACGATGTAGACAACCTCATACGCAAGGAGATAGGGTTCGGATTCGGCGAAGAAGACATCGACAACACCATCATACCCATGTCTACCAAGGGCCAGGAGCCTACAGCATCCATGGGCAACGACACGCCGCTGGCCGTTTTGAGCGACAAACCGCAGATATTCTTCAACTACTTCAGGCAGCAGTTTGCCCAAGTAACTAACCCCGCCATCGACTCTATACGTGAGAATCTGGTGATGAGTCTCACCGAATACATTGGCAGAGTGGGCACCGGCATCCTCAATCCTAATGAAAGCAACTGCAAAATGGTGCGCCTGCCGCACCCCATACTGACCAATACGCAGCTCGACATACTGTGCAACATACGCTATAAGGGCTTCAACACCGTTAAGCTGCCCATGATTTTCGAGTGCGAAAAGGGCGAGACGGGGCTCCGCGAAGCGCTCGACACGCTCTGTCATGAGGCCGAACGCAGCGTGGATGAGGGCTACAACTACATCATTCTCACCGATAGAGACGTGGATGAGAGCCATGCCGCCATCCCCTCATTGCTGGCCGTGAGCGCCGTGCACCACTATCTCATCTCTGTGGGCAAGCGTGTGCAGACAGCGCTTATCGTGGAGAGCGGAGAGATTAGGGAGGTGATGCACGCCGCATTGCTGCTGGGTTATGGCGCATCGGCACTTTGCCCGTACATGACTTACGCCATCCTCGACGACTTGGTGAAGCGTGGCCGCATACAAGAAGACTACAAAACGGCCGAGGCCAACTATATCAAGGCCGTGAAGAAAGGCCTCTTCAAGATTATGGCTAAGATGGGTATATCCACCATCCGAAGCTATCGGGGTGCCAAAATATTCGAGGCTGTGGGCCTGAGTGAGTCTTTGCTCAAGACATACTTCGGCACTGACGTGAGCACCATAGGCGGTATTGGCCTGGAAACCATAGCCCGCGACGCCCTGAGATTTCACAATATGGCGTTCAGCAAGACTACAAAGACTACCTTCCTGCCCAATTTGGGACAGTTCCATTTCCGCAAAGACGGCATAAAACATGCCTGGAACCCGGAAACCATTGCCACTTTGCAGCTCGCAACACGCACCGGCAACTACGCTAAATTCAAGGAATTCTCACACTTGGTAGACGAAAAGGAGTCGCCGATATTTATTCGTGACTTCTTCGACTTCAAGCGTAATCCCATCGATATAGACAAGGTGGAGCCCGTAGAGTCTATTGTTAAGCACTTCGTATCGGGTGCCATGAGCTTCGGAGCGCTCTCTAAAGAGGCTCATGAGGCCATTGCCTTGGCCATGAACAAGCTGGGCACGCGCTCCAACACGGGTGAGGGAGGCGAAGACAACGACCGTTTCCACGCCACGGTAGACGGTATCAGCCTCTCATCTAAGACCAAACAGGTGGCCAGCGGCCGCTTCGGCGTCACAACAGAGTATCTGATGAATGCCGAGGAGATACAAATCAAGGTGGCACAAGGTGCTAAACCGGGTGAGGGCGGACAGCTTCCGGGCTTCAAGGTGAACGAGGTGATAGCCAAGACACGCCACAGCATTCCGGGCATCAGCCTCATTTCGCCTCCTCCTCATCATGACATCTACTCCATAGAAGACCTTGCCCAACTCATCTTCGACCTGAAGAACGTGAACCCCAAGGCCGCTATCAGCGTGAAGCTTGTGGCAGAAAGCGGCGTGGGAACTATTGCGGCAGGTGTGGCCAAGGCTAAAGCCGACCTCATTGTCATATCCGGCGCTGAGGGAGGAACGGGTGCCAGCCCCGCATCCAGTATGCGCTTTGCCGGCATTCCGCCTGAGATAGGCATCTCAGAGACGCAGCAAACGCTCGTAAAGAACGGCTTGCGCGGGCAAGTAAGGCTGCAAGTAGACGGCCAGCTGAAGACAGGTCGCGACATCATACTCATGGCTTTGCTCGGCGCTGAGGAGTTTGGCTTCGGCACGGCAGTGCTCATTGTGCTGGGCTGCGTGATGATGCGCAAGTGCAACCTCAATACTTGTCCGATGGGAGTAGCCACACAAGACCCGCGCTTGAGGGCACATTTCAGGGGCCGTTATCAGTATCTCGTCAACTATTTCACCTTCCTTGCGCAGGAAGTGAGGGAATATCTTGCCCAGATGGGCTTCACCAAGCTCAATGATATAGTGGGTCATACAGAGCTGATAGAGACAAGACACACCGATGACAAGAAGCTTTCTACTCTCGACTTCAGCCGTTTGCTGCATCAGGAGAAGGGTAATTGCAGCTTCTACCACACCACGCAGCAAATTCACGACCTCAGCGACGTGCTCGACAGGCGCATCATTCACGGAGCCGAACGTGCCATTGAGCGAAAGGATGAGGTGAACCTCGACTTCGCCATCAAGAATACCGACCGCGCGGTGGGCGCTATGCTGAGCGGTGAGATAGCCTCGCGCTACGGCGAGAAGGGCCTTCCCGACAAGACAATCAACGTGCGCTTCAAGGGTTCTGCCGGTCAAAGCTTCGGCGCATTCCTTGTTAAGGGCGTCGATTTCAAGCTGGAGGGCGACACCAACGACTATTTTGCCAAGGGACTGAGCGGCGGACGCATCTCTATATTGCCGCCTATACGTTCTAACTTTGCCGCTGAAGACAATATTATAGCCGGAAACACCGGCCTGTATGGCGCTACCAGCGGCGAGCTGTACGTCAACGGCAAGGTGGGAGAGCGCTTCGGCGTGCGCAACTCCGGCGCCATTGCCGTGATAGAAGGCGCCGGCGACCACTGCTGCGAGTACATGACAGGCGGCCGAGTGGTGGTTCTGGGCGAGACAGGACGCAACTTTGCTGCCGGAATGAGCGGCGGTGTGGCCTATGTATGGGATAAGAACCACAACTTCGACTTCTTCTGTAACATGGATATGGTGGAGATAAACCTGGTGGAAGACAGTGCTTACCGCAAGGAGCTGCACGAGCTGATACGCCAGCACTATCTCTACACGGGCTCAAAGCTGGCCCGCACCATGCTGGATGACTGGAGTCACTATGTAGAAGACTTCATTCAGGTGGTGCCGATAGAGTATAAACGCGTGCTGCAAGAGGAGCAGGTGAAGAAGTTACAACAGAAAATCGCTGACATGCAGCGCGACTATTAAAACACAGACGACAATGGGAAATCCAACAGCATTTTTACATATAGACCGCAAAGAAGCAGGTTACAGACCTATTCATGACCGTATTCACGACTTTGGAGAGGTGGAGCAGACCCTCAACCAAAAGGATAGAAGGGAGCAGGCCAGCAGATGTATGGACTGCGGAGTGCCCTTCTGCCATTGGGCTTGTCCGCTGGGCAACAAGCCGCCAGAGTGGAATGATGCCCTGTATAAGGGCGACTGGGAGCTCGCCTACAGGCTGCTGAACGACACTAACGACTTTCCGGAGTTTACAGGGCGCATCTGTCCGGCCCTCTGTGAAAAGGCCTGCGTGCTCAATTTAATGAACCATGAGCCCACCACAAACCGCGAAGACGAGGCTGCTATTACCGAGCATGCTTGGGAGGAAAACTACATCGTGCCCGTAGAAATAGAACGTAACGGCAAGAAGGTGGCCGTTATCGGAGCCGGGCCGGCCGGACTAGTGGCGGCCAACAGGCTCAACCACATGGGCTATAGCGTCACCGTGTTCGATGCAAGAGAGAATGCCGGAGGCTTGCTCAGGTACGGAATACCCAACTTCAAGCTCAACAAAGAGGTGATAGACCGCCGATTGCATCTTCTGGAAGAGGAGGGCATAACCTTCAAGTATAACGTGAAAGTAGACCTGAAGAAGTTGCCAGAGGGCTTCGACGCATACGTAGTGGCCACCGGAACGCCTACGGCACGCGACCTGAAGATACCCGGACGCGACCTGAAAGGCATCTACTTTGCACTGGACATGCTCTCACAGCAGAACAGAGTGCTGGCGGGTATGGAGTTCAAACGCGAGGAACTGGTGAACGCCAAGGGCAAGGATGTGCTTGTGATAGGTGGTGGCGACACGGGAAGCGACTGCATCGGCACGGCGCACAGACAGGGTTGCAAGAGCGTAACGCAGATAGAGATTATGCCCAAGCCGCCCGTTGGTCCTGACGACCCCAACAATCCATGGCCCAACTGGCCCCGTACGCTCAAGACAACATCCAGCCATGAGGAGGGTTGCACCCGCCGCTGGAACATCAACTCGCTGGAGTTTCTGGGCAAGAACGGCAGGCTTACGGGCGTGAAGGTGCAGCCCATAGACTGGAAACCCAACCCTGCCGGAGGGCGTCCGCTCATGGTTGAGGCCGGCGAACCCGAGGTTATCAAGGCCGACATGGTGCTGCTCTGCATGGGCTTCTTGAAGCCCCAGCAGCCCGAAATGCCCAAGAACGTGTTCTTTGCGGGCGATGCCAAGAACGGAGCCTCACTTGTTGTGAGGGCCATGGCAAGCGGAGGCGATGCCGCCAAGGCCGTAGATAAGTTGCTGAGAGGCTGACTCTACATCTTTTGACAAATAAAAGAAAGGCATTTCCACCACCCTTTGAGGGTGTGCGGAGATGCCTTTCTTCGTGGGCTTGTGGCCTTATTTCTTCAGGCTGTCGTTCAGCGTGCCCTGCCGGCGTGCCATCTTGCGCATCTTGCGCAGGGCCTTGTCGCGTATCTGTCTCACCCTCTCACGCTTCAGTCCGTTTGCCTGCGCAATCTCCATCATGGTTTGTCGCGGGCAGCCAATGCCGAAGAAGGCACTCACAATGGTTTTTTCGCGCTCGTCAAGACGGTTGAGGGCCCATTGCAGCTCATCGCTTATGCCGTGCTCTATGAGCTTGTCATCGGCCTGTATGGCATTCTTGTCTTCCAACACATGCAGCAGGTTGAAGGCGTTGTGACTGCCAATGGGCAGCGGCTGGTCTACAGATAAGGCCTTCTGCGGTTGCTTTCTGACGCTCTCTTCCTCCTTGCGCGGCACCTTATACAGGCCGGCCTGCTCGTTTATGGCACGCTCTATGGCACTGCGTATAAAGCCGTTGGCATACGATACGAAGCGTTTTCCGCGCGTGGCGTCAAACTTTCTCGATGCCTCTATCATGCCTATCGTGCCCTCACTCACCAGGTCATCCATAGACAGGCCACGGTTCTGATACTCCTTGGCAATGCTCACCACATAGCCAAGATTGTCGGTCACTAGTTTATTGCTGTTATTATCTGCCATAACTTATTGCTTTTTCGGTTTTTTGTCGCCCATGCCCCACGTTGTGCGAGGCATGTGTTAGACGTTGCAAATATATAAAATTTATTGCTAACTTGTTTTCTTCTCACGCTAAATATTTTGGCTTTGTTATGGTCAAAGCGCCTTTCTGCCATCCGGAGTGCACTTTCTTTGCTTTTCATTGTGCCTT
>SAMEA3663054__coassemble_614_pt1 | contig 25723 bp, 15 predicted proteins | sample SAMEA3663054__metabat2_low_PE_005 | metagenome-assembled genome bin SAMEA3663054 (sample SAMEA3663054) | pig gut metagenome | biome: pig gut; feature: pig-associated habitat; material: faeces | place: France | collected 2012 | reverse complement strand
AGGCTAGCACCAACTCTGCGCATGAGGCAGCCAAGGACCCACATCTTTTATACGTAAAAGATTCTAATGGTCTGCTGCAGTCGGCCACTGGTCTGAATGCCTACGGCGGTGCTTATTATGACACTCATGACAGCAAGTTCGCCCTCATTCTTAGTGATGACTGGAAGGTAAACAAGCGGCTTAACCTTAATGCTGGTGTTCGCTTGGAGTACAACACCTATGCTGGTAAGAGTGCTACAACTATGGACGGCAAGGAAAATCCTCGTATCAACAACTGGTGGGTGGGAGCAAATCCTAACGGTGGCATCACCCATTTCCATGGCGACTGGCTGAATCCCTCTGCTACATTCAATTTCCGATATTCCATTCTTAAAGGATTCGGTCTTACCGGAGAGTATGTTTTTGTAATGCAGCGCACCGTTCCAAAGGACTATTCAGGTGAGGCTATGCCAAGAATGAAACCAGTTGACATCAATGCAGCCCACGGAGGTATCTTCTGGAATAACAGGTGGATTTCTCTTACATCTCAGCTTTCCTATGTTAGCAGTACTAACTATAAGACTCGCAGCAGCTTCTATCATCAGCTTCAGAACGACGCAACCGATGGCTCCGGCCTGCTTAAAGGCGACGAGCAATCGGTTACCATCACCACCAACTACGATGTTCGCACCATCGGTTGGACTACCGATTTCGTACTTACCCCATTCAGAGGATTTGCCCTTCACGGACTTCTCACGCTGCAGAAGCCTACTTACCAGAACCTCGATATCAGCGCTACCTTTGCTGATGGTGTAACCGATCACGCCGATGTAAGCGGTAAAGTTGTAACAGCAATGTCAAAAGTGCTCATTGAGCTCGATCCGAGCTACAACTATAAAAAGTGGTCTGTTGGTCTCAACTTCCGCTATTTTGGCAAGCAGTACATCAACAAGACCAACACGCTTTACTTTAATGGTCATTGGGAAACCTTTGGCAATATCCGTTATCAGCTTAACAAGAAAATCAACTTTGCCCTCAACGTGGTTAACTTCCTCAACCAGAACGGAGCCAGCGGTAGCATAAGTTCAGCCGATCTTGTCACCGATCCGTCGAAGTATAAGAACTATCTTATGGCAGGTTCATACATCCGCCCCTTTGAAGTAAGTCTTTCCACAACCATTAATTTCTAAAAATAAGCAACAAGATGAAAAGAAAAAACATATTGTTAGGTTTCGCCCTGCTCTTCGGCGCAGCCCTGCCTTTTACAGCCGGCGCAAAGGATGTAACTAACATCAACCAGAGATGGGGCTTCAAACAGGCCGCCCTCATTCCTTGGGGAGTATATCCCAATATCCGCATCCAGAAATGTGACACTGTTGTCAACCTTCCTAACACTTGGAACGAAAAGGATTTCATGTCAGACAAAGGCTTCCGCAAGGGCGAAGGCTCTTATGAAAAGAAGATAATGATACCAGAATCCGACAAGGGCCGCCGCATCTTCATTCATTTCGAAGGTGTAAGCCAGACTGCCAACGTGTTCTGTAACTATAAGAAGGTAGGTGAACACCGCAATGCCTTCACCGCTTTCACCGTGGAGATAACCAATCAGGTGGAATATGGCAAGGAGAACACGATTACCGTGATTTGCGACAACAGCCACCAGCTTGACATTGCCCCCATTTCTGGCGACTTCAACATCTACGGCGGCATCTACCGTGATGTGTGGTTGGAGAAATCGGCTGAGAGTGCCTGCATATCGCCTCTCTTCTACGGTAGCAACGGCGTCATCCTGCATCAGAAGTCGGCCGATGCCAATCAGGCACGCCTTCAGGCTGAGGTTCACCTCTCTACGACAACCGACTATAAAGGCTGTACTGTTGAACTGCAGATAACCGATGCCACAGGAAAGGTTGTCGCATCGCAGCAGACTCCGAACATCTATAACGACAAGTGTGTGATGAATATCGAAGTTCAACATCCTCATCTTTGGCAAGGCACCGCCGATCCCTACCTATACAATGTTGTAGCAGTGCTCAAACGTAACGGTAAGGAGATCGACTGCGTTGAGGATCAGACAGGATTTCGCAGCTATTACATTGATGCCGACAAAGGCTTCTTCCTCAATGGCAAGCATCTCAAGCTTCACGGAGTATCACGTCATCAGGAGTGGGCCGGCGTGGCTACCGCACTCACAACGAAGGAGCACGACACCGACCTGAACCTTATTCAGGATATGGGTGCTAATGCCATCCGTATGGCCCATTATCCTCAGGCCCAGTACATGCTTCAGCAAGCTGACAAGCGCGGTTTTGTTGTTTGGGAAGAGATACCATTCGTAAGCAATTACATCCCTTCAGAGTCGTTCGACAATAATCTCCGCGAAGATCTCCGTGAGATGATTTATCAGAACATTAACCACCCCTCAGTGTGCTTCTGGGGAATCTTCAATGAGGTAAGCGGCGGACAGAACAAGATAGCTGCCGAGCTCAATGACATGGTTCATCAGATAGATCCTTCTCGTGTTAGCACATCGGCTACATGCTTTGAGGGCGACTTCAACTTCATATCCGATGTGCTTGGCTGGAACAAATACTTTGGCTGGTATAATGGCAAGGACACCGATCTTGGCCCGTTCCTCGACGAGTGGCACAAGGCACATCCTTACACAAAGATAGGCGTATCAGAATACGGTGCCGGCTCTGGCCTTCATCAGCATCGCGCTCAAGCCAAGACAGGCGGAGGTTATCGTGATGCCACAAGTCGCTTCCATCCCATGGAGAATCAGACGGCCGTGCACCACAATGCCCTTCTCGACATTCAGAAGCGCGACTTCGTATGGGGCTCCTTCATTTGGAACATGTTCGACTTTGGTTCTTCTATGCGCACCGAGGGCGAGTTCAACAACCTCAACGATAAAGGCCTTGTGAGCCACGACCGCAAAGTGAAGAAAGATGCTTTCTATTTCTATCGCGCCAACTGGAACCAGACCAGTCCTACCACTTTCCTCTGCTCAAAGGGCTACACCGACCGTAAGGAAGATGTTACCGACATCATTGGCTTCGTGAGCGATGGCAGTGCCGCCCTCTATCTGAACGGAAAGAAAATAGGTACACAGAAAGCCGATGAGGTGCACACAGTGAGCTGGAAGAACGTCCGTCTTCAGAAAGGCAAGAACGAGGTGGTTCTCAAGTCGGCCCACGGGCAAGACAGAGCTACTTGGAATGTAAATCTATAGAACTCGCTTCTTCGTTTTTAGATAGATGACAGGTTTATAGGAAGAAAGGGGGCATGAATATGCTGCCTGCCTTCCAACAACTTTTCAAGAAAACATCATTAAGATAACAATTAAAAAATATACAATGGAAAGAACATGGAGATGGTTTGGCAAGAACGATAAGATAACTCTTGCACAGCTAAGACAAATAGGCGTCGAGGGCATCGTAACAGCCCTTCATGACGTGCCGTTAGGCGAAGTGTGGACAAGGGCGAAGATACACGAGCTGCGTGAGTATATCGAGAGCTACGGCATGAGATGGAGCGTTGTGGAGAGCTTGCCGGTGGTAGAAACCATTAAATACGGTGGTCCCGACAGAGATTATCAGATAGAGGTGTATAAGGAGTCGCTGCGCAATCTGGCCGCTGAGGGCATCCACTGCATCTGTTACAACTTCATGCCGGTGCTCGACTGGGCACGTACCGACCTTCTGCACAAGAATCCCAACGGATCAACCAACCTTTACTTCAACTACGCTGAGTTTGCTTATTTCGACATTTACATCCTCAAGCGCAAAGGAGCACGTGAGGAATGGGCTGCCTTCAAATTCCCGGAGGGGTGGGACGTAGGCCGCGACGTCCTCGCAGAGTGCGATAAGTTGGCTGAGACCATGACCCCTGAGAAGGACCATCAGCTGGTGGAGAACATCGTTATAAAGACGCAGGGCTTCGTTTCCGGTAACTTCAGTGAGAACGACGAAGCACCCGTTGAGAAGTTCCGCGAGTTTCTTAACCTTTACAAAGGAATAGACAAGGCCAGGCTGCGCGCCAACATGAAGTACTTTCTTGAGGCTATCATGCCCGTTTGCGATGAGTGCGACATGAATATGTGCGTACACCCCGACGATCCTCCTATCGAGATTCTCGGACTTCCCCGCATCGTGCGCACGGAAGAGGATATACAATGGTTGCTCGATGATGTGCCCAACAAACATAACGGATTAACATTCTGTGCCGGATCGCTCAGTGCCGGTGCATACAATCATGTAGTAGAAATGGCAAGCAAGTTTGCTTCACGCACCCACTTCGTACATCTGCGCAGTTGTCATATCTTTCCCAACGGCGACTTCACAGAGGCTTCGCACCTCGGTGGCCGCGCCGATATTATAGAACTGTGCCGCATCTTCGAGAAGGTTAATCCTCAACTGCCTATGCGCGTGGATCATGGCATGACCTTCACCGACAAGCCGGGCGGCATCATGGATGAGTCAAATCACGGACACAATGCAGGCTACACCCTCTTGGGACGCATGTTCGCCATGGGACAGGTGCAGGGAATACTTGCCACCGTAGACCGCGAACTGGGTATCGAATACAAGCAGCCGGGATTCTTCGACTAATTGCCATCATAAAAACAAGAAACATCATGAAACTACTGGATATATTAAACAACGGCTATAACTCGTCTGAATGGGAGGCCAAGGGCTACGACCTCCCAAAATATGATATAAAAGCACTGAGAAAGAAAACCTTTGAACACCCCACATGGGTACACTTCGGCGGTGGCAACATCTTCCGTGCCTTCCCGGCCTCGATTCTCAACGACTTGCTTAATACAGGCAAGTATGACCGGGGCGTCATCGTTGCTGAGACCTTCGACTATGAGGTTATAGACAAGGCTTACCGCCCCTTTGACAATCTTTCTTTGCTCGTCAGTCTGAAGGCCGATGGGAGTGTCGATAAGAAAGTCATCGCCAGTGTCACGGAATCGCTGAAGGCTGACCCACAGTTTGACGACTGGAACAGACTCACTCAGATTTTTCGCAATCCCTCGCTACAGATGGCTTCCTTTACCATCACCGAGAAAGGCTATTCATACAACGATGCCGACCTCAATCGCGGCCTCTCACCAGTCTTCGCGTTGGGAAAGGTCACGGCTCTGCTCTATGAGCGCTTCAAGGCAGGACGGCTGCCCCTCACCGTTCAGTCTATGGACAACTGCTCTCACAATGGCAGCAAGGTGCAGGCCGGTGTCTTTGCATACGCCGAGCGGTGGGTTAGGGACGGACTTGTGCCGCAGGATTTCCTCGACTATATAAAGGATGAAACGAAGATAACCTTCCCATGGTCGATGATCGACAAGATTACGCCGCGTCCGCACGAAAAGGTGAAGGAGCTCCTGGCACAGGATGGTTTTGAGGACAATAACTATATAGAAACGAGCCGCCACACCTTCACCGCGCCGTTCGTCAATTCTGAAGAAACACAGTATCTCGTCGTAGAAGACCATTATACCAACGGTCGTCCTCCTCTCAACTTGGGTGGAGTTATCTATACTTCAAGGGAGATAGTAGATAAGGTAGAGACCATGAAGGTTACCACTTGTCTCAATCCGCTCCACACTGCCATGGCTATCTTCGGCTGTCTGCTGGGCTATGATCTCATCTCGGCTGAGATTGCCGATAGCGACATCCGTGCCTTGGTACAGAAAACGGGATATATTGAGGCAATGCCAGTGATGACCGACCCCGGAATCCTCAATCCTTACGAGTTCATTGGGGCTTTCATCAACAAGCGATTACCTAATCCGTTCATGCCCGACACTCCTCAGCGCATAGCCATGGATACCAGTCAGAAGCTTGCCATACGCTTTGGTGAGACCATTAAGAAGTACCTCTCTCGCGGTCTCGACACAGGTAATCTCGTGCTCATTCCACTCATTCTGGCTGCTTATGCCCGCTATCTGAAGGGCATTCAGGACGACGGCACTCCTTTTGAACCTTCACCCGATCCGCTTTTGAAGGAACTTCAGAACATTGTGGCTCCACTGACTATCGGCAAGCCCGACCAAGATTACAGTTGTCTTGAGAAACTTTATAGACGCAAGGATGTTTTCGGACTAGATCTCTACGAGGCCGGGTTCGGCAACCGTATAGAACACATGGTCAGAGAACTCTTCAAAGGCGATGGCTCTGTCAGGGCAACGCTACATAAGTATGTCACCGAGAGGTGAATGCCGTCTTGAGGCCTTAAGCTATCGTACATGGCTGTTATCGGCATGTGGAAAATATGATGGCGCTTGATGGGCAGATGAGCGATGGGCGCAATAAAGCCGCATGGCTGAATCTTCGACCTGGTTTTAGCGTTCAATAAGTCTAATTTGAAGTGACTGCTTTTGTGGTTTGGTTTTTTAAGGGTTAATTTTAGGCAAAGCTTTCCGTAACTTGAAAGCTTTGCCTATCTAAATGCTTAATAGCGCAACTTCTTGTATCGGTGGTTCACCTATGCCGATCAGTCGGTTACCTTTCCTTTGGTCACTGCATATTTACCGCCACCTGTGAGGCAGAGAACGGCGGCTCCCAGCAGATAGAGCATGGGCAGCTCTATAGCCCAGCCTCCCGTTGTCGGGTCTACAGTAAAGAGCACGGGCAGATGAGCCATAAGGATTGCTACTGCCATGTTGCCCACCATGATGACAGAGGCTACCCTCGTCCAGGCACCAATGACGATCAATATGGAGGCTAAGAGCTCAGCAGCCAGTGAGAAGTATGCTATAAAGCCTGGAAGTCCCATGCCGGCCAGCATACCTTGAATGCCTGCCACGCCATAGATGAGTTTGTGTACACCGTGAAACAACATCAAACCGCCTACTGTGAGACGGAGCAACAACAACCCTAAGTCGTTGTTGCGAAATAAGTCTTTGTTCATATTCTTAATCATAAAAAGTATATTATCTCACCATCCTTGATGGTGCATATATGGGAACTGTTGCTCCCGATGGGCACAAAATTACGATAAAGTTCATAGAAGAAGTTTCTTCTTGCACTTAATAAATGCAAAAATAAGATGCTATCTTGATATAGCAAACATAGAACAACTATAATCACCGCCCCAAAAGAGGTGTGCAGCGGCTTGGCTTTAGCCTTTTCCATGCACAAGTGTGGCACAGATGAGACAGTAGCAAAGTGCAACTCATTACTCGCCTCCTTTGCAAAGGGGCAGGAGAAAGCTCCCTCACAGCAATTGTCAAGTGTACAAAATCGTTATCTCAACCTCTTCTTCACAACCTTTGGGTAGGCAAAAATAGCAAGTGCATAGCCGATATAAAATGAACTTATTAAATGGGGCGGTACTAGGGAACGAGGGTTAGTTATATGAATATGCGTACGTCGGATTCGTGTTATTTAAAACCAAACAGATGCTCTGTACGCGTATACAGTGGATGACAATTTGATAGTTAAAGAGTCCACAATAATCAGTAGAAACAACAATCCAATACTGTTTCGCTGAACATGTATTGGATTGTCTTTAAAACTTACTGTTTTTCCAAATGAGTTTATACTAATATAACTAATAATGTCTTTCTTGTATCTGTCCTCACGGACTTTATGTCTGGAAATTTGGTTATGTGTATGTGATTACCGGATAATGACAGGAGTGGAATCTTTGCTGGAATAAGTGATGTCCTGCGGCTTTTGCCCGTTGACTTTTACATCCAGCATCATGATAGAACTGCAACCGTCTAGGTTTGCTGTCGGATCGGTGGCTGTGATGCAGGCGTCTTTAAGGACGAAGCCCTGTACGTCGCGCATCTTCATCAACTGCTGGCAATTTGCTTTGACACCATTGAAGAGGACATTGCGCAGTGGACGCTCAGGCAGCCCAAGAGCAAATACCAGTTGACGGCAGTTTTCTATAATGACATTGTTGATGCAAATGGTGTTGAAATCGGGTGTAAAACGGTTGATGGCAGGAGCATTTTTGTTATCAGGATACCGGCGCGCCAATTCGCCACCCCATTTTATACTGCCCAGCATGTCGCAGTAGAATGCGTAGTCTTTCACGTTTGCACGTACGCGCTCCACCACCAGATTCTCCACGCCTCCTCCTCTGGTCCTTAGTGTCTTCACGCGGAAAGCCTGGTCTGTACCGTCGAACACACAATCACTACAATAAACATTCTTCACTCCTGCTGCCAGTTCCGTGCCGCATACGATTCCCCCAGCGCCACGAAGTGCCAGACAGTTACGGACCACGACGTTTTCTGTAGGGATGTTAACCCGCAGACCATCGCCATTGCGACCACTTTTCATGGTGTAACAGTCGTCTTGGCAATCGAGTGAGCAATATTCAACCAGTACGTTTTTCGATGACTCTATATCGATGCCGTCGGTGCGTCCATGGCCAAAACTATTGACAGTTACACCACGGATGATGACATTCTCGCAGTATTGTGGCACTACGTTCCAGTAAAGTCCATTATCTATGGTTATTCCTTCGATGTACACGTTTTTGCACCGGATGGGGGCTATCGACTTGGGCAGAAATACCTCGCCATTGTGGTGTTGGCCGTCGAATATGCGCTGTTCCACCGGGATATCGGGTGTGATGATATTCTCAATATTCAGGGCTTTCTCTTTGTTGTTCTGGTATATTTCGCAGTCTGTCGATGGCCCTATTATTCGTCCATGGCCTGTAACGGCAATGTTTTCAGCCCCGTTGGCGTAGATAAATGCCCCTAATGAAAGGAGTTCTATCCCCTCATCGCGGGTGAACACTACGGGCAGATAGTCTTTGATTTGTCCACTAAACTGTAGTTCGGCACCGTCGGCCAAGTGTAGGTCGATATTCGACTTTAGTTCGATGCGGCCAGAATGCCAGCGACCAGCGGGAATGATGACCTGCCCGCCACCTTGCTTCGACATTTTGTCGATAGCAGTCTGAATGGCTTTGGTCGACATTCCCTCCTTTTTCATTCTTACAACAATCTTCTTACCTTTGATGACTGGGCGCGAAAGTTGCGGCATTGGAAAAGGTGCCGAAATGGGAGCGATCTCATCGGTCATGGCCTGTGGCCCTACGTCTTGACGTGTCGGCACGTCGTAATCCTCCAGTCTCCACTCGTCTTTCCAGACCAGTGTCGGTTTACCTTTGCTGTCGAAAGTGATTGGCAGAAACACGTAGGTTGCCTCGTCGGTGGTGTCCCATTTGTTGCGTCTCACGTTTGTCTTATCCTTGACCTGCGGTGTGGTGAAATCGCGGTTGAACGGTTTATGATTCTGATAGGCAGCTTCTTTGTTCTTGAAAATGCGTTTGGGGACGTCAGTGCCATATAGTTGGGGTAGCCAGCGGTCGGCGAGTGCTACATAGAGGTTCTTGCCGGGTATTTTGATGACGCTCGTAATTTGTGACCCAAAAGTGTCCTCAAACTTATCATCAAGGCAAGGGTCGCCCAGGTCGGTATATTTGCCATGATAGTCATCAAATACGGCTACTTTTGAAGAATTAGGAACATAGCCTGTAGTACCAGAAGTGAACATGTAGTGACGGCCACGCCACACGAAATGGCTGGGAGCCTCGCGTGTGAACGGGGGACGCAAGCCCACAAAATGCTCCGAGAAATGGCCGTTGGTACCCAGAAAGTCGTCGGTCAGTTCTGCACAGATCATTTCCCAGTGCGGACGTTCAAACCAAACGTAGCCCTTGCCCGTATGCGGGTCGCAGTACATGTCGAAGTCGCCCACACCGAATCCCTCTGGTTTCAGGCTCTTAACGTATTTGTATGGCCCTTCAAAATTATCAGCCTGCAAGATGACAAAATAGCCATCGGTATCCATCGACTTGATCCAGCACACCCATTTCTTAGTTTTCTTATTATATAATATGTGAGGGCGATCCAAAGTCTGGCTGTAGTGCAAAGGTGACTTGATGTCGGTTGTGTCGGGTGGTATGATGAGCCCTAGGTCTTCCCAGTTGTAGAAGTCCTTCGACCGGTAGGCACGTATGCCCCATGTCCAGACGTTTGAGTTCAGATGCGTATGCTCCTTGTTTTCACCATACCAATAATAGGTGCCATCCTTTTCAAAAATCTGAAACCCATGTGCTTGGATGGGCTTTCCTTCGGTGTCAAGCCATTTCTGGCCGGGGCGGATGCTGCTGTAGCGTTGCGCCACGGTGGTTGTAGCGAAGAGCATCATCAAGGCGATGCCACTCAGTTTTATCAGGGCTCTTTTCATATTCTTTTTTATTATGATGATAGTGATTTGTTTGCAAAATTAGCAAAATTATCTGTTACTTAGATTCGATTTGAGGTATTTTTGTACAAAAAAATTAGAATTGTGCACATATTTTCCCCTTTTGTTGCCGGGGGTCCGTATCTCTTCAAGCCCTATATTCTCCCTTAGGGTCTTTTCAGGCAAATAATGAACGAATATTATGCCATCGTCTGTCACGTCAATGTTATCCATTGTCAATCGTTTGAATTCACTGATACGACAACCGAAGGCACATTGGAGAACAAAAGCATTCTTTGTTTCCTGTAACGACTCGGGAACATCAGCATCCCTTACTTTCAGAAATTCATCCTGCAACAGGAATACAGGCGGGTCATAGGATTCACGCATCATTATCCGTTTCTTATTCCGCCCTAGATAGGTAAATGGTGAGACACTTAATTCTCCCTTTTCTATCAGCTCATTGAAGAAGGCCTGGATCTTCTTCATCTTAGTAGCGACAATATTCTGGTCACGACGTTCAGAAGGAATATTCCTGGCCTTTACCATGTCATACAGACTCTTATGTTTATCCACGTACTTATATTCATCAAACAAGGACTGACGGAAATCCATCAGGTCATCAGCATCAAATTCAGATGGAGTGACTTTCAGCTTGTGTCGTATTGTCAGAAATCTGGTCAACTCGCCTAACGACACCTTATAGTGTCTCTTTCTACCCTCACCAAAATTGCTGTCACGCAAACCATCATCTATATACTTTGAAAAACTGTCTATCAACGGCATCTCAGTCAAAGCTTTCACATCCTTCCGTGAACGCAGAACAAAGGATATAGCCTTCTCAAAATCATCCGCGGTTATTCGGGTTTTGTCTTTTACTTCGCACAACTGTCGGTAGGCTGACTCAATCGCATCTATTTCCGTATCAATATCAAGTTTCAGTTGTTTGTTATAGATAATCACACGAGACTTTTACTCACCTGCATCCCATGTATATTCGCTCACTCCCCCCTGCTTTCATCGGTATGAGTGGCGACGACCATGTGGTTGGCTTAAAGTCTCCGCTGGCTTATTATTCGGCCTTGGTAGACCATGGCGTGACGGCCGAACAGCATATCTACCCCGATGGAGGCCACGGATGGGAATTTTAAAACGATTTTAAGTGGAACCTCAAATCCGCAACCCAACTAAAAGTGAAAAAAACACCGTAGGGAACAATATTGTCGTATTTTATTGCTATCTTTGCCATGTCATTGAAGTTAGTGAAAATTCTGGACATGAAAAACTCTGAGGAACTTATTGTTACTCAGTAACTTATAAAAAAGATTAACAACAAACTATGCGCTTAGTTGCGGAATTAAGGAATAACTAATCATAAAACAAACGAATATGAAATTAAGAAAACTATTACTATCTGCCTGTTTCTTAACAGCAATGGCCCAGGCTCAGACATTACCAGTAATGGAGACCGGAGGGCAGGTCATGCCTGATGAATGGATTGATAAGGACACTGGACATAAAGTGATGAGACTCACCCGAAGGGATGGACTGAACCAAAGTTTCTATTTCCACAACAACCCCTTTGTCGGAGAGGAAATGATTTTCTGCGGTGGAGACACTAAATTCGCAGGAAATGACAACCTTCATGGCTCTGGTCCCAAAGAAGGATTACAACTATACGCCGTGAATTTGAAGACACTTGCCATTAGGCAGTTGACCCATGAAAGATTTAATGTCAGCTCAGAGGTGGTTTGTCCTGCAACAAAAGAGGTGTTCTATCAGAATGCCGATACGGTATTTGCTCTCAATGTGAAATCTCAGAATAGGCGCATCATTTCTGTAATGCCTGAAGAGTTGCGAGGCAGAGTCGAGACTGTCAATGCCGATGGGACATTGCTTGCAGGAAAGCTTGATGACCCAAAAGAAGAAGAGATCTTAGCTGCGCATCCAAAGAAAAGCGAGTTTTTTAATCTGATTTTTCAGGCAAAGTTAAAGAAGACCATTTTTACTATTGATACACGGACGGGAGTCGTAGACACTGTTTATAGTGAGAACGCATGGTTGAATCACCTTCAGTTTTCACCAACAGATCCTCACCTTCTGATGTTCTGTCATGAAGGTCCGTGGCATGAGGTTGACCGTATTTGGACATTTGATGTTATAAAACGGGAAAAGCCACGGTTGATTCATAAGCGGACTATTTACCGTGAGATAGCTGGCCATGAATGGTGGGGACCTGATGGAAAGCACATCTATTTCGACTTGCAGAAGCCACGTGGTGAAACGTTTTTCATCGGGAAGACCAATGTATATACAGGTATGGAAGAAGATTATGAACTTAAACGTGATGAGTGGTCTGTTCATTTTGTGACATCATGGGATCAATCTTTCATGGCAGGTGATGGTGGAGCAAAGAACTCTGTGGCACATTCTCCTAATGGACAATGGATTTATCGGTTTGACTTTGATACAAACAACAAACTGAAGACACAGAAACTTGTCAACTTGAAGAATCATGACTATAATCTGGAGCCGAACATCCACTTTTCTCCTGATGACAAGTGGATTATTTTCAGGGCTAATTTTGAAGGATACGAAAATATCTATGCAGTAGAAATCTAAGAAATATATGAATATGAATTTACAGCGATTATTTATTGTTACTGCCTGCTTCCTGTCACTATCGGCACAGGCAACTACCAAGTCGAGGACTTTACAATATCATCCGGAGGGACGGGATATTGTGTGTGTAACCGGAACAAACCGCTATACCCGTGCGCTCTATGGCGGATACACTGACTTCCGTGTAGAGACCAGCGACCGTCCCATCTTCGGTACTTATCGGGGTGAGAATCACCGTAACATCCGTTTCCGGATAACACTCAAAGGGAAGACCATCCATCTGGAGAATACGGCTCGTTGTGAGGCCCGATACAATGCAGGAATGCGTACATACAAGTTGACAGATCCTTCCTTCGGTAAGGGATCACTGACCATTACCACGTTGGCGATGCCCGACAGGGAAGCAGGCGTCTGGCAGTTCCAGTCAAAAGGACTGCCTGCTGACGCAACGCTGGAGTGTATTGTCTGCGATACCAAAGTGAAGAAGTTCAATCGTTTTGGTGACATGAATGCAGACCCGAGAGACGGCTTCGATCCTACACCTGAAGAGACCAATAAACAGACCATTAGATGGAAGGCAGGCACAGGTGCTACCTATGTCATGGTATCCGTCGATGAGAAAGGTTCATACACTTTGAGCACACCCGAGGGATCTTCCGCAGAGGCTCTTTTTGACAAGGCGATGAAGCATCATGAATGGTTGGCTAATCAGATCGTCTTCGACACACCTGATCCTTATATCAATACGTTAGGTGGAGCACTGATGGCCGCTGCAGATGGCGCGTGGAATGGTGAGGTATGGTTGCACGGTGCCATCGTGTGGCGTATGACACTCAACGGATGGCGGGCCGGTTTTCTCAGTGATGTATTAGGAATGCCCGACCGTGCTATTTCTCACTTCACAGCATACGCGAATAGTCAGGTGACCAATGTCGAGCCGAGGATTCCACACCCCACGCAGGATCCTGAGAAAGGACTTTCGCGTGCCGCTAAGACCTGGGGCTCACAGATGTACTCCAACGGTTACATCTGCAGGAATCCCAACCGTAATGACATCATGCACCATTACGACATGAACCTCAACTTCATCGACGAGTTGCTATGGCACTTCCAATATGATGCGGATACCGTATTTATGCGTAAGATGTGGCCCGTGCTCACCCGTCATCTCGAATGGGAAAAGCGTAACTATGATCCTGATAACGACGGACTCTATGATGCCTATTGCTGCATCTGGGCCAGCGACGCACTCTATTATAACAGTGGTGCCGTCACCCATTCTTCTGCCTATAATTACCGTGGCTTTGCCTTGGCTGCCCGCATCGCAGAGATCTTAGGGGAGGATCCTACTTATTACAGACAGGAGGCTGAAAAGACATTGAAAGCCATGAACGAACAGCTATGGTTGAAGAGTCGAGGTCATTGGGCGGAGTACAAGGATTTCATGGGTCTGAAACGTACGCATGACCATGCGGCCCTGTGGAGCATCTATACCCCTATCGACTGCGGGGCAGCTACCGATGAGATGGCTTTCCGTGCTACACAATATGTCGATTCCTGTATTCCACATATTCCCGTCATCATAGCCGATGCACCGAAAAAAACACCACGCTTACAGACCATCTCAACCTCCGACTGGCTCCCCTACGACTGGAGCATTAACAACGTGGCGGCTGAGGAGGTGATGCACATGGCGTTGGCTTATTTCCTGGCAGGAAGAAATGAAGAAGGGTTCGGACTTATCAAGGCTAACATCATGGATCAGGCCTATCTAGGTGACAGTCCAGGCAACTTTGGTCAGATCAGCTTCTATGACAAAGCACGTGGGGAGCTGTATCGTGACTTCTCTGATAACACGGGAATTTCTGCCCGTACGTTCATCCAAGGGCTCTATGGTATTGTGCCTGATGCACTTAATGGTCGTTGTATCCTTCGTCCAGGTTTCCCCGCAGAATGGAAACATGCTTCCATCTCTACACCTTATTTTAAATATTCCTTCCGTCGTGAGGGTAACAAGGAAATCTATGAGATAGAACAGAACTTCGCACAACCACTGCAGATCGTGCTGCGTCAGAACACCGGCTATGGTTATGTGGAGACCCTCGGAACAAAGGAGAAGAAACAGACCATCATCGTAACAAGACCCAAGCGACAGGTGGCTCCGAAACCTTTGATTACCGCTGAGCATATTGATGGTAAGGCGTGGGGTAACAACTTTGATGACGTGCAACCCTCACTGCTACAGACGGTTGATATCAGCAAACAATTCAACAGTCAGGTGTCTGACATCTTTAAGAATTTTTATCTCTCGCCCCGTTCTCCCTACACCACACTTGAGATACCCGTTCACGGCATCGGTGAATGGTGCCACCCCGAGTTCATGGCAACCATTGACGAGAGTGTTATGCGTAAGAAAGTCACTGGCGGTATACTGAATGTGGGTATTTCAGGCGGTATTCCTTTCCGCTTCCCACAAACAGGAAGAAACATTGTCTATACCTCACTCTGGGACAACTATCCCGATGCGGTTGATATTCCACTGTCAGGCAACGCGTCCCATGCCTACCTACTGCTGGCCGGCAGCACCAATTACATGCAAAGTCGCATAGACAACGGTATGATCACCGTTACCTATACCGACGGGACGACCGATGTATTGCCTTTACAGAATCCCCATAACTGGTGTCCTATTGAGCAAGACTATTACGAAGACGGACTGGCATTCCATGCAGCCTCCCCCCGTCCGTTCAGGTTAGACTTTGCCACATTGAAGGTTTCCCGTGAACTGATGCCTATGGGAGAACGCTATGGTTATCAGCAGCGTGACTTTGCCAAAGGTGCTGGTGTCATCCTTGACATGCCTCTTCATCCACAAAAGACGCTGCGAAGCTTGACAGTCCGTACGCTGTCAAACGACATCGTAATCGGACTGATGGGCATCACTCTACAACGTCCAACGGAAAAACAGAAGAACTTAGAATGAAGAGGGTGTGTCAAAATTGATGTGCCCCCGAAAAGTTGGACATTTAATAAAACATTAATTATTCAACTTTCTATAGTAGTGAGCTCGGTACTGTACCGGGCTCATTCCTTTTAACCTCAATTTTATTCTTTTATTGTTATACCAATCAATATATTTTCTCAGTGCTCCTTCAAAGTCCTCTATACTTTCAAACTTGTTGGTGTATAAGAGTTCGTTCTTCATCAAACCAAAGAAATTCTCCATCATCGCATTGTCCAGGCAATTGCCTTTTCGGGACATGCTTTGTGTGATGTTGTGGTCTTTGAGCATTTTTTGATACATGCCATGCTGATAATGCCAGCCCTGATCTGAGTGGTGTGTGAGACCATCCAGTTGTGGTTACTTCTTAAACCAACTTGCAGCCTATATGCGTATAACTCTTTGATTCTCAAGTATCGTTTTTTTTGAGTTCAGAAAAATGTACACACAAATTTTTCGTCTTCGCTTTAAGGGAGGAGAGGTCAAGTCGAGTTTCTTGTACAAATCAGAGAGTTGTTTCTCGGGCTCTGTGCACTGCCGTACCTCAACCTGGTTACCGTCGACCCGCTTTGCGATAGTACTTACGACTATCTGTGTACCGGCTATTCTCATTACTTCCTGCCATGATATCCTGCTTCCCTTCTGTTGACAAACTTTAAGAGTTCGACATGCCGTGTGAACTAAAAGCTGCAAGTTGGGTTAAAGGGCATCTGATAAGGGCGCCTTTTTTGTTTTTCTCATAAGAAATGCTTACCTTTGCAAGGTAAGAAACAAACTAAAAACCAAATCATGAACAGATTATTTGCTTTATTGTCGATGCTCTTCGTAACATCTTTGTTGTCTGCACGCACTGCCGACTCTCTCGTTTTTCACCTTTGGCCTAATGGTGCACCTGAAAGTAATGGCCTGACGGGGCCAGAGGTGCAGCTTGAAGGTGGTAGAGTTGCGAATGTAACAGATGCCACACTAACCGTATATCCCGGCTATTATCCCAATGGCACAGCTATTATCGCCTGTCCGGGGGGAGGCTACGTGAGGCTTGCGATGAGCCATGAAGGTTATGACATGGCGGAGTGGATGAACAAAATGGGCATAACGTTTGCCGTACTGAAATATCGTATGCCAAACGGTCATGCTGGTGTGCCTTTAGCCGATGCTATGCAGGCCATGCGCATCATGAGGCAACATGCTGCTGAGTGGGGCGTGACGCGCATCGGCATCATGGGAGCTTCGGCAGGTGGACACTTGGCCTCAACTCTTGCTACACATTATACGGCAGATACCAAGCCCGACTTTCAGGTGTTGCTATATCCCGTAACCGATATGCAGTGTCATCATGGCAGCACACAACAGCTGCTGGGCGCTCATCCATCGCAAGACCTTTTGCGTTTATATGATAATGCAGCCCATGTAGACTCGCTCACTCCCCCTGCTTTCATCGTTATGAGTGGCGACGACCATGTGGTTGGCTTAAAGTCTCCGCTGGCATATTATTCGGCCTTGGTAGACCATGGCGTGCCGGCCGAACTGCATATCTACCCCGATGGAGGCCACGGATGGGGATTTAAAAACGATTTTAAGTGGAAACAAGACTGGACAACCGAACTGGCTGATTGGCTTCGTCAGTTGGGTGCTAAGCGAGGCAACAAAGGCGAAACAGATGTGCAACGTATGAGCTGGAGACGTGTGTCGCGTTTCATGCCGGAAAGCTTCTATGCATCAAAGGAGGCTCAGGACATTGCCACACGCATCATCTATTATCAGGCACCATCTGGTGGATGGGCCAAAAACATTAATTACCACTTTAAGTATACACCCGAACAGATGGCAGAGCTGAAGAAAAGCCTGAACGGACCAACCATTGATAACGAGTCTACTACACAAGAGATGAAATTTCTTGCGCATGTCTACCGTTATAAAGCACAGTCCAACTGGCGCAAAGCATTCATTCATGCAGTTGAATATCTGCTCAACGCGCAGTATGCCAATGGGGGCTGGCCACAATACTGGCCTAAGAAGAATATTGACAATGGCTTAGACTATTCCACACATATCACATATAATGACAATGCCATGGTGAATGTGATGGATGTGCTTAAGGCTATTGCAGAAAACAACGCTTTCTATGCACCGCTGAAGTTGGACAAGAAGCTACGTGAGCGGTGCCAAGCAGCTTTCGACAAGGGTGTAGAATGCATCCTCAATACGCAAATCATAGTAGACGGCAAGCCCACAGTGTGGTGTGCCCAGCACGACGAACAGACATTGCAGCCCGCCTCTGCCAGAGCTTACGAGCTGCCTTCGTTTAGCGGGGCTGAGTCGGTTGGCATCGTTCAGTTGCTTATGAATATAGACCATCCTTCACAGCGTGTCATTGATGCCGTAAAAGGTGCTGTGGCTTTCTTCCGTTCGCATGAGATAAGGAATATTGCTACAGAGCATTTTCGCAACGCACAAGGCATGAATGATATGCGTGTTGTGCCTTCAGAAGGCAATGTTCTTTGGGCCCGTTTCTATGACCTCAGCACACAGAAGCCTTTCTTCTGCGGTCGCGACGGTGTGAAGCATAGTAGCGTTTATGACATAGAGCGTGAGCGCCGCGCGGGTTATGGATGGTATACCAATGCACCTGCAGCTGTGTTGAAGGCTTATCCGGCATGGCTTAAGAAAGTTGGAACGGCAGAGTAGTAGTGTCTGGACCGGGCTTACATCAGGTCTTGGTAGGCCTGGTCCATTTCTTGCGTAAGCAGTTCAAAATATTCTGGCTTTCCACATGCTTTTAGGTAGACGCCTTCGAGGCCCACCTTATCGGCGTCTTGCCATGGGTCGTCGAACATTTGGTGCGTGAGGGCCGTCATGCCGTTTACCATCAGTCTCAGTACAGTAGTCTGTCTGAAGTGCTGCTTGTCAGGATTGGCTGTCTTGATGCCGTGCGCATAGCTCTGCATCACGGCCCTCACAACGCCCCTTATGGCCTTGTCTGGCTTCATAAGTTGCGCGTCATTGGTGAGCTTCAGTCCGCTGAGGTGTGTTGAAACGCTCATCAGACGTCCTTCAAGCAACGATGTAAGTTGCCTTTGATACTCATGCGTGAGTATCTGGAAGTTTTCACGTGTTCGGCACGCATAACGCAGGAGCACCTTAACGGGCGTGTCTTTGCTGAAGTGGTGCAGCCTCATTCCTTCAACAGCCTGGTCATAATTATCAAACGTTATGGCCATGAGCAATGGCATCATTACATGGGTGAAGTGTTGTGCAGTGTGCTCATACTGTGCGGCAACTAATTGTTTCACCATTCGTCTGTCAGCCTGTTTGTAACTGTCAGGATAAGTGCCTTCGGTAAGTCCGGTAAAAAAGCCGTCAAAGAAGGCTCGCGTCATGGCGGCTATGGCTTTCTGTTGGTTCATCTGTTCGTTCATAGGCTGCCAAAGTTAGCTCATTATTTTCATTTACGCAAGTACTTTGTGCCATGTTTTTACTTTTTTCTCTCAGAAAGTTTGGTTGTTAGTGATATTTTTTATACTTTTGCACTGTCAAAATAAGAATAGGGGCGTAGCCCAGTTGGTTTAGAGCGCTGCAGTCACATTGCAGAGGTCATCGGTTCGAGCCCGATCGTCCCTACCTAAGAGCAGAAAGAAGCTGGAACATATTGTTCCGGCTTCTTTGTTTTAAGCAAAATCGGAGCAGTTATCAATGGAAACCGTATTTTTATGCCACTTCCTTCTTGAACAGTATATTAATTTGTTACTGGTTCGTAAGCACTAATTGACATAGGTCAGCTTTTTTCTCTTTTACGAACAAATAACTATAAAACATCTTTAATTAAATGAGATTTTATGCTTATATTTGCAGAAACAAAAGAATCACATGGGGAAAAACAACAAATTTGTCATTGAATTAATCAGAAACTGCTTATTCGCTTTATTTATAGCGGTATTGGTTTGTATAGCCGGGAGTTGCACAAAAGATGACTCTGACTATAACTCTAGATATGAGTTTATATCTACGAGCAGCGGCCCTATCAAGGTAAGGAAAGACACCCTTATCAATTTAAAGGTGGATTCTGTCATTCCTGACATCCCAAGCGATTTGGATTCTTATGTTCAGAAGGAGACTCTTTATCGTTATGTTGACACGATGGCCGCCCGTTACTGGTATAAGGTAAGGCTTGGCGATTGGTGTAAAAAGTATGGGTTATCCACAGATTCCATCTATATTGCGAAGAAAATAATGTATTCTAATTATATTCCTCGAACGAGAACAAGACATATCTTCGCTTTTCCGTATGTTCCTTCTAAAGAACATCACATGGGGTTCTTGTATATTGCTCCAGAGGACAAACACCTTCAGGGAAAGAATATCATAGGTTATACAGGAGGTGTAGAAATTGAAACCATAGATGGTATAACTGGCAACTGTTGGACGATTATTTATTATATAGGCTATGACCAAAGGGGCAATAAGATAGATATATATTATCCTTGTTCGCCTTATGACCTGGAATGGCATTATTATTTAAGATAAAGAATAAAAACATGAAACATTTTTACTTACTACAGTCAGTGCTTTGAGCTTTTTATCGCTCAACTCTTCATGCTCATCAGACATAGACGATCAGCAGGAAATTTACAACATGCCTTCTTGTCAGATAGAACAGCATAATGAAAACTCTTCTGAAAATGGCATCGCTATTCCAGACTCGATAATGTGGGGACATCATGATTTCCAGAACAACGATACAAAAATGGATTTAGCTGGGTCTAATGATGCTCAAGCCATGGTAGGTTATGGTTATACAAGTAAGTCTGTAAGTTCTGGTAAAACAAAAGTTAACTATAGTAGTACGAGTCCTATTGTTATTGGTGCAGGGCTACCAGGTGGAACTTACTTTGTTGAAATAATAGCCGTTACAAAAACCTTGAATTCTTATAGAGCTGAAGATTTAATTATCCCCAAGAAACCAAATCCAGAGAAAAAAGACATGGGTCTTTTTACCGCTGGCTATTTTGCAAAGAAATTAGGTTGGTACTCCGATGAGCCACAAGAGGATGGGGATAAAATTTTTAACGGCACAACATATTTGATACACTTCCTCTATGATTTGAGTGGTGCGCAATTAGACAGATATTATCCTTGTAGACCGGAGAATTTGGTTTGGAACTATACCTCTAAAATAAGCGACGAATAATACTGTCATTCTTCTGAAAAGACATTTTAGCAAACCCCCAAAAAGTGCATGAAGTGAGTATATTAATGCACCTTTGGCTATTTATCTGACATTAGAGGCCAACCTTTGGCATCGGTTCGAGCCCGATCGTCCCTACCAACACACAGAATAAAGCCGGAGCAGTAAAGTTCCGGCTTTTATATTTTAAATTGTGTAGTTGAAAGACGTTGTATCAAATTATATTTTTTGCTTAGCTTTGCGCCTTTTACCACACTATCAGAAAAAAATGTGGTTTAGATATTCCACCCATTCCACCCAAATCTTAAATCATTATATATCAACAAGATAGAAGGAAGGGTGTCATAGATGGCATTCCACCTATATTTCACCCACATCTCACCCGGTTTATGAGCTGAAGATACTACGCAATGCATTGTAGATGAGTGTGTTTATGTGCAAGATGGGCTCTACATTATGCCCATGAAGCTTTGCAATCCACTGTCCTCTTGGTCTACTGTAAGCTTTCTTTGAGTTCGTTTCTATCCAGACTTTTATAGCACTTGTTGTTCATCCAAACAAAAAGGGGCATCCTTGTGGGATGCCTCTCAATGCGTTTGCTTGTGTCTAGAAACAGAATTGTGCTATAGCTCAACGGCATACATATCAGTATGGCCCTCGAAGTTAGCCCTGAAGATCACCCATTTGTTGTCCGGCGTAACGTGAACGTTCGGCTCCAGGCGATAGTCATGGTTCTTCATGTTTACTAGCTTGGTGGTCTTAAGATGGTCACCATCATAGTCGAACCGGAAAATCCATTGGTTCTGGTCGTTGTGAGCCACTGATGTGGGACTTCCGCCATCACCTATTAAGAAGTTCTCGCCCCATGACGTGGTGAAGTGTACCGACCATTCTTCACGTTTAATGGCAAAGTCTTTTTCCTCGCCGGTGGCAATGTCAACCCGTCCTACGAAGAAGTTCTTCGATTTAGGTTTCTGCAAATCAAAGTATATATACTTGCCCAGGTTTCCGAACCACTCGTGTCCGGCTATCTCCATGTTCATGGTTCGCTTATGCATGAGCCTGGGTTTGCCCTCCCTGACGTTGATGGTCCAGATGCGGTCTACCTTATGCCACTGGCCTTCATGGCAGAACATGAGCAGCTCAGGGTCTGTGGGTGAGAACTGCAGGTGGTTGAGCCATGCCACTTCTGTATAGAAGCGGTTCACCTTGCCCGTTTTGGTGTCTATGGTGAAGAGCCATCTCTGGTAGGGATGTTCGGTCAGCATGTTGAACCAGTCGTGTCGTTCTGGGTAATTGCGGAACAGTTCTTCCTCCTCTTTCGTGCTGTAGGTGCCTGCCAGCAGCGTGCCGTCGCAGTTCACGCAGGCTATGAAGCCGTGTCCGTTATTAGCCTTCAGCACGGTGATGAGCCGTTTTTCGCCATTCATAATGTTCATGGCAAACACACTGTCGGCATGCTGATAGAATATCTCTTGCGTCTTGTTGCACGCTATTTCCGTTCTTACGGGATAGGGTTCGTGGGTTATCTGCCTGTAGGCACCGGTCTTCAGGTTGACGGCAAACACCTGGCTATCACGCTCTTTGCCCTCACCGTTGCTGCCATTGAATACCATTTCGTTGCCCACAAAGGGATTGTTGTGAAAGTAAAAACTAGAGTTGTCGCCCTTGCGGTTGATGAGTCGCACCACGCGGTGACCCGTGTCGCGGTCTATCCATTGGTTGGGCATGTTCTTGCCTGTTTCAATAGTCGGGATGTTTTGGCCATTCATGCTGAGCGTAAAGACGGCCAGAGCCATGGTGATGATTTGTTTCTTCTTCATATTATCAGATAGTTTTAAGTTAAAAAAGCACCGTCATTCCTTTTATACAGGATTGACAGTGCTTTCTTTATGTCAAATGATTGGTTACTTTTTAGTAGCCCTTGTTCTGCGTGTACAAGCCGGGAACGATGCTCATCTGGTTAGATGGGATGGGGTAGAGGTAGCGGCCGTCGGCAACTGCGGATACATCTGTTCCGTCAACATTGTTGTAGATGTTGAACTTGTTGATGATGTCTTGCTGCCATGTGCCGTAGCGCACCTCGTCGAACCAGCGCACGCCCTCACCGAAGAGCTCAAGCTGACGCTCCAGGCGGATGTACTTGGTAGCCTCGTCTTTGCTGATGCCGCTTGTCGGACGCAGGTCTACACCAGCGCGGCTGCGTATCTCGTTAACCTGTTGCATAGCTCCTGCTATGTCGCCCTCGTTGCAGAGTATCTCTGCATAGAGCAGCATCATGTCTTCGATGCGGATAACAGGATAGTTAACAGCCCAGTCGTAATAGTCCACCATGCTGTTCTCTATGGTTCCGTCTACGCCAAACTCATTGCATTTGCGCTTAGAAGCCATGTACTTATAGTTGATGGCATTCACTTGCTGCGATGTTGTCACACCGTCTACTGTAACGTCTTCAAACTGCTGTGAGTAGGTTGGATAAGCTGCGCTCTCCTTGTCATAGCCGTGTATGTAGCTGTAGTTCTCACCGCGAAGGTCTTTGTTACCGTTGCTCTGTTTGCGCTCAAACTGATAGAGCAGTGCCTTGTTAGGATAAATCTGGTTGCCGAAAATACGTATGCTCGTGTACGAAGGAGGCAGAGCGGGGCTCATGTCGAAGATGGCAGGGTTGCCTGAACCGCCCGAACGATACTGAATGGCGAACACCGAATACTTGTTGGCATTGCTGGGCAACCACTGTGAGCGCCAAGCCTCGATGGTGGGAGCCCAATACTGCGACTTCTTGGCCAGCAGCTGCTCAAGATAAGTCTTGGCTTTGCCCTGTGCCTCAGCATCGTTGAAGGGGAATCCGGCCAGCTGCATATATACTCTGGCCAGCATGCCCTGTGCTGCGCTCTTGTCGGCGCGTCCTGTTACGGCAGCTCCCAGTCCGTCTACCATATTGCCCTTTTCAGGCAAATTCTGAACGGCATACTCCAGGTCGGGGATGGCTGTGCCCGTGATGACTGTCTTGGCATCGGTCTGCTTCACGTTGTTAGCGTCCTTAGATGACATGGGCTCCAGTATCAGAGGCACGTTTCCGTACAGACGTGCCAGCTCGAAGTAAGCCCAGCCACGCAAGAAGTGAGCCTCGCCGAGGAACTGTTTCTTGATATTCTCGTTAGTGAATGTTGCAGCGTCTATCTTCTGCAGAGCTACGTTGGCATCATAGATGAGCTTATACCATGCGTTCCAAGTCTGCTCAAAGGTAACTTCAGTTGCATTCGCGCGGAACGTACCTATCTCTGAATAAGAGCGCTCGCCGTCCGGACGGGGGTTAACCCACATATTGTCAGAACGCACCTCCGACATCATCCAGAACTCATAGTCGCTGATGTAGCGCAGGTCGGCATACACGCCCAGTATGCCCTGGTTGCATTGTGACGGTGTAGAATAGAATCCGTCTGGCGACATTTGGTTACGTGGAGGGGTATTCAGATAGTCGTCGCTGCATGATGAGAAGCCCAGCATGACTGCTGCTCCCATTAATATTATATTTCTGAATTTCATGATTTGTCTAGATTGTATTAGAAAGTAATGTTTACACCTAAGTTATATGACTTTGCTGTTGGGTAGCCACCATAGTCGATACCCAGTGCTGTTGTACCGCCGGGTACGCCGCTCTTGGCCGTGTTGGCAGCCTCAGGCGAGTAGCCCTCGTAGTAGTGGTCGTAGCGCAGAAGGTTCTCCAGCGACACGAAGAAGCGCAGGTTCTTGATGAAGTTGCTCTTCATAGGCACGGTATAGCCGAAGGTGAAGTTCTTCAGGCTCACGTAGTCTGAGCTGTAGAGCCAGCGAGAGTCGCAAGTACCGCCTGTTGTGGTGCTCAGGATGTAAGGTGTCTTTCCGTCGCCAACCTCATCCTCGCTCCACCAAGCGTTGGTCCAGCAGTCCATCACATTGCTCTTTGCACCCATAGAAGGACGGTCGATGGCACGGCCCAGAGCGCCGTATATCTTGCCACCAAACTGACCTGTGATGAGCAGAGAGGCGTCGAAGCCTTTCCATGCGAAGGTGTTGGTAAGACCGAAGGTAACCTTTGGTGTTGGCTGACCCAAGAACACGCGGTCTTTGGTATAAGAGTAGTCGCCGTCGTGATTCACGTCTTCATACTTGATGTCGCCCGGCTTGATGGTGTTCTTGCCGTTGAAGGTCAGCTTGCTTACGCCGCACTCCTGTGCATAAGCATCTATCTCGGCCTGGTTCTTCCATACGCCGATGGCGTGCATCATGTAGAATGCGTTGGCAGGATGGCCCACCATGAGCACGTTAGAGGTGTTTCCGTTGTCGCCTACACCGTTAAATCCTGAGTAAATAGGCGTGTCATCGGTACCCAGGCTCACCACTTTGTTCTTGTTATAGGAGATGTTGAAGCTGGTGTCCCACTTAAACTTGCCTACGAAGTTGTGTGAGGTAAGCTCCATTTCAAGACCCCAGTTCTTTATCTCGCCCAGGTTATCCCATGCTGTGGTGAAGCCAGATGCACCTACAACAGGCACTTGATAGAGCAGGTCCTTGGTGGTCTTGGTGTACCAGTCCAGAGACATCTGCAGTCTGTTCTTCAAGAATGCGAAGTCCATAGCGATGTCGGTAGAATAGGTCTTCTCCCAGCTCAGGTCTTTGTTGGCTATCGTGTTGGCATAGTAGCCGGCATAACCGCCATACAGGGCGTTG
>SAMEA3663054__coassemble_595_pt1 | contig 27414 bp, 21 predicted proteins | sample SAMEA3663054__metabat2_low_PE_005 | metagenome-assembled genome bin SAMEA3663054 (sample SAMEA3663054) | pig gut metagenome | biome: pig gut; feature: pig-associated habitat; material: faeces | place: France | collected 2012 | reverse complement strand
ATACAAAAAATCCCGGGAATAACCTCGGGATTTTTTAATCAATTACAGGACGGCCAAAATTGAATGGTTACATAATAATCAATGAAAGCAAAGAACCTAATTTTTGACAATATCAGATAAAGAGCTAACGCAAAGAATAAAGGCAGTGGAATTATCCGCAAAAAAGAAGACAAGTCGATAAAAATAACTATCTTTGCAATATAGAATGAGACGGTTCGATGAAAGAAGGAACTATCTTACTTAGTTATTCATTTTAATTCATAATCTATGAACGGAAATTTTGTTTATCACAACCCGACCAAGCTCTATTTTGGTCCGGACAGCCTCAATGGGCTTGAAAAAGAATTGAAGAAATATGGTCCCAACATCCTGCTCAACTATGGTGGAGGCAGCATCAAGCGCAATGGCGTTTATGACGAGGTCATGACAGTACTGCGCAAGACGGGTAAAACGGTGGTGGAAAATCCCGGCGTGATGTCCAACCCTACGCTAGAGAAGCTCAACGAGGGCGTTGACATCGCACGCAATCACAAGGTAGACCTTATCCTAGCCGTAGGTGGTGGCAGTGTTTGCGACTATTCTAAAGCCGTGGCAGCTGCCACACATTACGATGGCGACTATTGGGAGGCCTTCTATCTGAAGCAGCAGAATCCGCCAGAGGGGCAGGTCATCCCACCCGTGGCCTGTGTGCTGACTATGGCGGGCACTGGCAGCGAGATGAATGCCGGCACCGTTATCACCGATGCCGCACATACGCTGAAGGTTGGACATGTCTTCGATGAGCGGCTCATGCCCAAGTTTTCTATTCTCAACCCCAACTACACACTCACCGTGCCCGACAATCAGATGAAGGCCGGCATCTACGACATCATGAACCATATCATGGAGCAGTATTTCTCCGGAGATGATGACAACACATCCGACTATCTCTCTGAAGGGCTCATGCGCGGACTTATCGTAGCAGCGCGCAAGGCTGTGAAGAATCCTAAGGACTATGAGGCACGCAGCAACATCATGTGGACGGCAACATGGGCACTCAACACCCTTATTGGCTGTGGCAAGAAAGAAGACTGGGAAGTGCACATGATAGGCCACTCGGTGGGCGCTTGGACACATGCGCCACATGGCTACACCCTGGCCGCAGTATCGATGGCTTACTATCATAAGATTCTGAAATATGGCCTGCCTAAGTTTGTTCGTTTCGCAGAAAATGTATGGAGCGTAAATCCAGAGGGTAAGAGCGATGAGCAGGTGGCCTTGGCTGGTCTCGACGCATTGAAGGCATGGATGAAGGAGATAGGCCTGCCCCTGACTATCAGCGAACTGGGTGCTACCCCCGACATGCTCGATGGCATAGCCAAAGGCACCTTCCTCCTTGATGCAGGCTACCATCAGTTGACCCACGACGAGCTGATGGAGATATTAAACGAGAGCATGTAATCTGACAGGAGAATACAGAAGATACAAGAATTATCCGGACAGATGGGCGCTTAGTGAATGCTCTAGAACCCTTCTGCCCGGATTTTTCATTAGATGTATCTCAATGGATTATGACGCGCACCGGTTATCAGAATTCTTTCACCCTTCCTTTAGCCGGATGTCAGAGGCTCTTAAGCCATGGAAGCTACATAAGGATTACTGTTCTACAATAAACTTGAGGCGGTTAGCTTTAACTATCATCAAACTGTTATCTGTTTGCGGTATTGAGCCGGTGTAATGCCGGTTTTCTTCTTGAACATACGGAGGATACTGAAAACCAATCTGATAGCTGATATTCTGAAGAATGTTTGCTGGCCGGTGAGCGGGCACTCGAGCGAGTGTCCGCACGGTTGTTGATAATCTTTTATATACAACAAAGTGAGTATCATGCACCAGTTCATCAGCTGCACTTCAACCCTTTTAGGCCTTCCTTTAAAGGAACAAAAAATCCCGAGATTATTCCCGGGATCAAATCGCGAAGCGCTCTAGATGAAAAAGCCAAACGAGAGCGTCTTGAATTTCATGCCATGTCCGTCCTTAATCAGGTCGCAGGGGCTGTACTTGAAATAAAGATTGTAGCCGAAGAGATTCATAGTAGCCATAAAGTCCACCGTAACAGGCTTTACCTCAGCATTATTCGTAGACATCTTTACGCCTTTTCCGTTTTCCTTCCACTTGGTCTTTATGCTACTGCTCATGTTCAAGTTAAGTACCGGTCCGAGTGAAAAGCCTATTTTTTTGGAATAAAAATGATAACGGAGAGGGAAGTTCAAGCTGAACACCTTGATACGAGAGAACTTCGGTGTAACGCCGTCTGCATACTGACTGAGCTTTATTTCGTCGTTCTCAGTCTTTACAAAACACGTGTTACCCTTGATTCGGTAATTGCGCCAATCCAATCCTATGCCCAGCGAAAAGCAATGACGACCGTTCCTAGGATACACTCTCACATCAGTAAGCCACCATAACTCCCAAGAGCTGAACATTCTGAAGTCAGCCTCTGAGGGCATTCCCGGCGTGCCATTGAAGCCAACAAAGAAGTTACCGACAATCTCTGTCGTGGGGTAGGATGTAGCCTTAGAAGAATTCTTCGCAATAGGCCAAAGACTGATGTTCCAGTTCTTGCCCATCTCACTGGTGCTCACATAATTGCTGTCAACAAGCTGTATGGAGTTGCTATACTTGAAATCGGGGTTACCCTCTTTGCCTCTTATCATGATTGTTTGTGCCGAATCAGACGTGATAACAACTACCTTGTCGGCCTTGTTCACTACGAGCGTGTCTTGCTCTGCCTCATTTCTTCCAAACATACATAGTGGGAGAAAGGCCACCAAAATACTTAATAATAATTTTCTCATTGCTTATTGTTTTTTCTTGTTATTATTCCGTTAGTCCACTACCCTATCAGCTTCCGCAGCTCGTCTATGCTGCTCACGCTCCCCTCCATATATACCAGGGTGATTGAGCGGCATTTGCCGGAGCCCGAAACAAGGTAACACAAATAGCGATTGGTTTTGCCGCGCGGTACAAAGCTCATGATGAGTGATGTCTTCTTGCCTTTGCTGCGCAGCTCTACACTTACGGCATGCTGCCGGTCATGCTCTATCAGATTGTCTATCTCATTCTTTTGCTGTATGCTGGCATTGAACCTTACGCTATGATAGAAGTTCAACCTATATTTACTGAGGGCACGTCCCCTTACCTTAACCTCCACCATCTGGTCTTGGGAAACCACTTTCCCTGCAAAGACAGCATTGGCATGCAGTCCGCCTTGCGCCATTACCATACATGGAATAAGCCATATCATTAAGAAAAACAGAACTTTCTTTTCCATATCTTTATTTTTTTCAGTCAGTCATATCATTGGTCAGTCATCAGCACATCCTGCAGTTGGCCATCTACAGAGTTGGTGCCCTGCATGTCAATGTCATCCATTGTTCTCACAACCTCCGAACGTATTGTGCCCACATTGGTGGTTTTCTTACCGTATATGTAGGCTACGCTATAGTTCAAGCTAGCGTCAATCCATAATGCGGCAGAAGCAACAAGCACCAGAACTATGGCAGCTGCGCTTGCTATCCTTATCAGTTTGCGAGTGGCAAACGGCCTGGCTGCCTTTTGCTCACCAGTGGCTTGAATGCTTCCCAGCCCCAAAATGAGTTCTCTCATGGGCAGAAGGTCATCATCCACATGCTTTTCCGCGAAGTAGTGGTATAGATATTGCTCCTCTGCAAGAGATGTTTCTCCCGCCATGAACTTTTCTACCAACTTATGAATATCATACATCTTCTTCATACACCTTATATATGTTGTTGCGTTCAGGCTCAAGCCCTACTTTGCATTTGCTTCACTAGCATTCCTCTCAATGCCTGTCTGGCTCTGCTCAAAGCCTTTCTTACAGCCGGCTCTTTCATGCCCATGTAGCGGGCTATATCGGCCATTTCCATACCATCTATATGCCTCAGCTGTATAATGGTTTGTTGCAAGACAGGCAAATCGGCTATGAGTGACATCATTACAGCTATGCGTTCGTCTTTTTCTTCAGTCTGCACAACGTCGCAATCATCTATGTTCAGCGTTGTCCTTCGTCGCCTTAGCTCGTCCACGCATTGATGCCTGACCAGCGTAAGAGCTAAAGGAAGCAAGGGCGAGTGCAACGTGTCTACCATCTTCCACAGGCGAACGAGCACGGATTGCACAGCGTCTTCGCTGTCAGCCCCATTCTTCATGTAGCCCATGGAGGTGGCTAACAGCTTAGGCCTGATGTCTTTCACTTCCTTTTGAAACTCCTCTTCGGTCATCTTTTTCGTTGCATTTCTAATCTTATTACGAACATTCCGCGCTTTTGTGACACAAATTTACAAAAAAATTATCGTCAAATCGTTTTTAGGCTCGCGTATTGAACAATAATCAGGTAAGGGTCTTCGCTGGCAGGCGCCAGCAAACTGCGTTTATTCAATGTATGTCGGAAAGTGTTTCCGGGCTGAACAGATGGGAGCAGATGCCGTTGCTTTCTTCATATTCTGATGGCTCACAGTTCTTGAATAATGAACAACCTATCCTCAGAACTTATCGGCTGCGGCGATAGTTCTTGTCAACACAATTTGGGTTAACTACACTCGCCATGCCTAAAAAGGGCACTTCTGTCATTCAAAACAGGCATTATGAGCGGGCGAAATAGGGTATATTACGATGCAAAAGCACCGTTTTTGCGGCGCATATCTGTCACACTCGTTTTTACTTGTCACACTCGTTGCGACAAAAAAACAAGATGACACCCATGGCAGACTGCTATCATGCCAAGGATGTCATCGTTTATTGTATGGTGAGCAACGGCAAGCCACCAAGGTCTGAAATGCCCGATGCTTACCGATATGGTGCTCTTTTATCCTAAAATTTGAGATGCATGTTCCTTCACCTTTATCTCTTTGGGATGGAAGATGCGCGTGACGCGGCCTTCCTCATCTGTAACAAACGTGGTGCGGAAGGTTCCCATAGTGGTCTTGCCATACATCTTCTTTTCGCCGTAAGCACCCAGTTCAGTGACAAGCCGCTTGTCCTCATCAGCTATAAGCGGGAAGGGCAGGTTGTTGCGCTCAATAAACTTTTTATGGCTGGCGGCACTTTGCGTGCTCACGCCCACAACGGCATAGCCTTGAGAGAGAAAAGACTGATAGTTGTCGCGAAGGTTACAAGCCTCGTTGGTGCATCCCGGTGTTGAGTCGCGAGGATAGATATAGAGCACCAACTTCTTTCCTTTAAAGTCACTCAATTTTATTTCCCTGCCGTCCTGGTCCTTTCCCAGCATCTCCGGCAATTTGTCTCCTATGTTCATATTGCTCATTAGTGTTTGATGATAAATACTATTTCTACGCTTTTTAGATTACGCTTCTGCCACCGCCTTTCTGTATGCGTCAAGCAACCATTGCTGTTGCTGAGCAATGGTGAGGTGACTGTTGTCTAGCTCTATGGCATCATCGGCTTTCCTCAGAGGACTGGTGGCCCGGTGCGAGTCTATGTAGTCACGCTCCTGCACATTCTTCAGTATGTCGTCAAAGCTAACGTCTTGTCCCTTCTGCTTCAGCTCATCATATCGCCGCTGAGCCCTGACCTCAGGCGAGGCAGTGACAAACACCTTGAGCTCGGCATGAGGAAAGACCACCGTACCAATATCCCGGCCATCCATCACAATGCCTTTTTCCTTGCCCATGAGCTGCTGCTGGGCCACAAGCAGTTGTCTGACAAAAGGCCGGGCGGCAATGACACTTACATGCGCCGACACCTTCATGTCTCTTATCTCTTGTTCTACGTTCTCATCATTCAGATAAGTATCGGGCCTGCCCGTAGCGTTGTTCAGACGGAACGTGATGTGTATGTCGGGCAACGAAGCTCTGAGAGCCTCATCGTCCACCTCATCATCGGTCTTGAAAAAGCCCTTGCGCAAGGCAAAGAGGGTTACGGCGCGATACATGGCACCCGTGTCTACATAAACATAACCAATCTCCTTGGCAAGGTTCTTAGCCATCGTGCTCTTGCCGCACGATGAGTAGCCGTCTATGGCTATAATAATCTTTCGCATGATTTAAAGTAAAGATTTAATTCTATATACTGTATTTCCATTACAGGCAGTAAGCCACATTAATCATTAAAGCAGAAGAAGACACATGGTATTTGCCATAAGCCACATTCAGCTTAAATCGTTCCAGATTGACGCCGGCACCCAAGCTAAGCCCTGCTCCATGACTGCTCTGACTGTCAGAACTCTGAATTTTCATTTCGTCTGCCCGCCTGAAATTATATCCGGCACCTATCCATATACTCTCCGAGAGCAGCAGATCGGCGCCCAGGCACAGGTGGTTGGCAAAGCGATAATCATAATGGGTCATATCCACCAGCGTAGCCGAAAAGCGCAGGGGTGCCATGGCCAAGGTCTTAGAAACGCCCACCTCAACATCAAGGGGCATCTTGCCAAAGTCCTCGTCATAAGCTTTCAGCTCACCACCCAAATTGCGTGCCACGGCCGATATGCTCCATTCATGGTCGGGGTCGTAATAATTCAGGCCCAGGTCTACCCCCATGGCAAGGCTGGTGTAAGAGCCCAGCGACGAATAAACCATCTTGGCCGTTATGCCACCCACCCATTTGGAAGCAAGCGTATAAGCAAATGTTCCGCTCAAAGCCACATCCTGAGCAGAAAAAGAGCCTGTTTCGCGGTTATACTCATCCGTTTCTTTCATGGTGCCATAGTTGATATACTGCGCTCCCACGGCCCACGTGGCCTTGTCGCTGGCAGCCTTCACAAAAGACGCACTCAGATAGTTGGTCCCCTTCATATAGCTCATGTAGTTGAGACCGATGCTCATATCACTTACAGAGGCAGCCAGGGCGGGATTGGAAAACACCAGCGAAGCATCATCTTCTATAATGGTTACGTTGTCGCCACCCAATGCCGCAGCGTGCGCACTCACCGGCAGACGAAGGAAATTGTATTGTGACTGGCTCTCTTGTGCCCGTGACTGTAAGGCCGCAAAGAGCAAAAGGAGCAGTAAAAAGCCTTTCTTCATTTAATTGTATTTAAATTTTCGGCAAAGTTATGCTTTTTTTCGAATAACTGTACTATTTTTGCAAGTGAATTGAATCATCATCACTGAATTTACGTTTCATATAACGATAAAAGTTAGATTTTAGTGTAACGTGGAAGTAAAGAAAGCATATAACGCCGACATAGAACACCTTCGTCCTACAGCATTCCTGCTGGGGCTCATCCTCTCATTGGCTTTGCTGCTGGCAGCGCTGGAGTTCACCACCGGCGGAGCGAGCTCAAGCGACAACGACAGCGATGAGCTCGACGATATGGCCCAAGACCTCAGTCAGCTGCCACTCATGGACCAGAAAGACATGATAGCCGCCGTAGCAGCCCCGCCCAGCTCAAAATCGGTTACCGAAAAGCTGAACGAGGTGGAAAAGACGGTTGCGCCGGAGGCGGTAGACAAGTTGAACCTCGACCTGAAGAGCGACGCCACCGGCACGCAGATGCCCGACCCTACCAAAGACGAGAAGGTGAGCAACGAGACAACAGCACAGTCGCCGGTAGCCATAGACGAGAACAACGAGGAGAATTTCAGAATTGTTGAGCAGCTGCCTTCATTCCCCGGAGGAATGGTAGAGTTTATGAAGTGGCTCACCAAGAACCTGCAATATCCTCCCACAGCACAGGCCCAGAAGATACAGGGGCAGGTGATCGTGCAGTTCATCGTGGGTAAGGACGGCACCATCAGCGGTCAGAAAATCATCAAGCATGCCGACCCCAGCCTGGACCGTGAGGCTCTGCGCGTCATCGGCATCATGCCCAAATGGACACCCGGACAGCAAAACGGCAAACCATGCCGCACGCTGTTCGAAATACCTATCAACTTTAATTTGTAGAACAAAATACATTTCAGCATATCATGAACGGAAATCTAACATCCGAAGAGATTCTTCATTTAGTGAACGAATATATCAGCAATCTCTCATATAACCGTAAGCCACAACGGCTGTATGAGCCTATTAAATATGTTCTCTCCATGGGTGGCAAGCGCATACGCCCCATCCTCATGCTGCTTGCATACAACATGTATAGAGAGAACCCCGCAAACATCCTGCCCGTGGCTTGCGCGCTGGAGACTTATCACAACTATACCTTGCTGCATGACGACCTGATGGATAACGCCCCGATGCGCAGAGGGCATCAGACGGTGCACGAGAAGTGGGATGCCAACACCGCTATTCTCTCGGGTGACACCATGCTCGTACTGGCTTTTCAACGGCTGTCAGAATGCCCGGCAGATAAGTTCGAGCCCATCTTTAGCCTCTTCACCGAAACAGCATTGCAGATAGGCGAAGGTCAACAATATGACATGGACTTTGAACAGCGCGACGACGTGAGCGAGGAAGAATATATTGAGATGATTAGGCTCAAGACAAGCGTGCTGCTGGCTTGCGCCATGAAGATGGGCGCCATACTGGCTGACGCGCCCGAAGAGGATGCTGAGAATTTGTATAAATATGGCGAGCACATCGGTCTGGCTTTTCAACTGCAAGACGACTATCTGGATGTTTACGGCAATCCGGAAGTGTTCGGAAAGGCTATTGGCGGCGACATACTGTCCAATAAGAAGACTTACATGCTCATCAACGCCATGAACAGGGCCAATGAGGTACAACATGAGGAACTGGGCAAGTGGCTGGCAGCAAAAGATTTTGACCCACAAGAAAAGATAAAGGCCGTGACTCAGCTCTATGATGAGATGCACATAGGCGACCTGGCCATCAAGAAGATAAACCAATATTTTGAAGAAAGCAAGACATTGCTCACTGCCCTGCATGTAGATGAGAGCCGAAAGCAAGAACTGGAGGCCTATGCCTTGAAAATGATGAAAAGAAAGAAGTGAGCCCATGCCATACCGCAGACTGCCTAAGACTGATGCCGCACGGCTCAAAGCACTGAAAACGGTGCTCGACAACGGCGACTTATACACCGTCAGAGAGCACTTCATCAGCTGGAAAGTGCTGAACAGCGCGCAATCACTTTACAACCAACTGCTCACAGCCGTTGAACAATACAAGGTGGCCTATGCCTCGCAGGTGCGCCACTCTGACAAGAACAATGGCCTGAAGGCCAGAGCCAGCATGTATCTGAGCCACTTCATACAGGTGCTGTATATGGGTGTTGAGCGGGGAGAGATAAAACCTGCCTTGCTGGAACTGTATGGGCTGAACGCTGACAGCAAAGCGGTGCCCGAGGTGAAGAGCACGGAGGGCATCATGCAATGGGCGCCCAAAATCATCAACGGAGAGAAAGCTCGCATAGCAAAGGGAGGACGACCCATCTATAACCCAACGATAGGGATGGTGAGCACGCACTTCGACATATTCAAAGAAGCTGCTGAAGCCAGAAGCACTGACATGCAACGCACGCGTAGAGCCACCGAGCAAGTGGCTCACATCAGACCTGAAGTGGATGAGTTGCTGCTGGAACTATGGAATGCCATCGAGGCCCATTATGCCTCACTACCCCTAGAAGAGAGACTTGAGAAGTGTAAGGAGCTGGGCGTGGTATATTATTATCGAAAGGGAGAAAAAGCTGCTGAAGAGTGAAACAGAATGCTCTCTCATGAGGATTATTAAAAAAGAATACACATGTACATTATAGACACGCATACACATATAGACGGTGATGAGTTTAAGAACGACCTGCCACTGACCATAGCCAGGGCTAAGGCCGCCGGAGTGGGCAAGGTTTTTCTTCCGGCCATTGACTTGCCATCGGTGAAGAGCGTGATGAGCGTGTGCAAAGCTTATCCACATTACGCCTATCCCATGATAGGCTTGCACCCGGAAGAGGTGAAGGCCGACTATCAGCAGGTACTGGACAAGATGCATGACATCATGACGGAGAACCTGAAGAATGCGCCCGAAGCTGAGCGATTTATTGCCATAGGTGAGGTGGGACTGGACTTTTACTGGACACGCGATAATGAGAAAGAGCAGCTTCAGGCATTTGCCCGGCAAGTGGAATGGAGCATAGAGACACGCCTGCCTCTGATGATTCACTGCAGAAAGGGACAGAACGAGATGCTGCATATTCTCCGGCCGTATGCCGAAGAGCTGCCCGGGGGCGTGTTTCATTGCTTCACCGGCAATCAGCAAGAGGCTGCCCAACTACTGGCTTTTCCACGCTTCATGCTGGGCATAGGGGGCGTGCTTACGTTTAAGAGCTCGCATCTGCGTGAGGATCTGCCTGCCGCTGTTCCGCTATCTCGTATCGTGCTGGAAACAGACAGCCCCTATATGGCTCCTGTGCCCCATCGCGGAAAGCGAAACGAGAGCGCCTTTGTGGCACTGGTAAGAGACAAGCTGGCTGAGGTGTATGGCGTTCCGCCCGATGAAGTGAATGAGGTGACCAGCCAAAACGCTGCCAAAACCTTTCATATCACCCTCTGAGAGAGATACCGGTTATTACCATTAAAATCCGAATCATCACATTTGAAGAAGTCTAAAGTCTTAGGGCACATCGTCGCTCTGATAGTCATAACGTGCTGGGGATGCACCTTCGTAAACACCAAGTTTCTGCTCTTGGGTGGCTTGATGCCGCACGAGATATTCGCATTGCGCTTTCTGCTGGCCTATATATGCATCTGCATCATATCCCCACGCCAGCTTTTCTGCCACAGTCTTAAAGACGAAGCGATGATGCTTTTACTGGGCATAACGGGCGGATCGCTTTATTTTCTAGCAGAAAACGAGTCTGTCAAGCTGTCGTACGTCAACAATGTGTCGTTCATTGTGTGCACCGCTCCCCTGCTCACAACATGTCTTGCCATTGCCTTCTTGAAGAGCGTACATGCCACGCCAAGGTTGATAGCAGGCTCGCTCATGGCCGTTTGCGGAGTGGCCATCGTCATCTTCAATGTTCACTTTGTGCTACACCTTAATCCGTTGGGCGACTTTCTGGCCCTTGTTGCCGCAAGCAGCTGGGCCATTTATAGTATGCTGATGAAGTGGGCCACGCAGCGCTATAACTCAGTATTCATCACACGCAAGGTATTCTTTTATGGTCTGGTCACCATCCTGCCCGTCTTTGCCATCCATCCATGGGATTATCCTCTGGCCAGAATGGCGCAACCCGTTATATGGATGAACGTGCTTTTTCTGGGCATCATAGCCTCCTTTGCGTGCTACGCGCTGTGGACGTGGGCCATAGGACGCATCGGCGCGCTTACCACTTCCAACTATGTATATCTTAATCCCATCGCTACTGTGGTGGTAAGTGCCATTTTTCTTAATGAACCGATGACCGCTATGGCTTTCATAGGTAGCGCGCTCATCCTGCTGGGTGTATATATTGCCAACAAGAACCAAAAAGAATAATCAACAAACCATATCGCCTATTGGCAAGGAAATGCCGAATAGGAGCCGCCAAAACGAATAGTCAAGAGTTTGACTGACAAAGGATTAAACTTTTTGTTGCATATCCTGACGGCATTTTCGCAGCCTTTCTACCGCCTTAAAATCTTAACCCTGCATGGCGCCGGGGGCAAAGTTTTGTGAAAAAAATGTATAATATATTTTGCCAATTAAAAGAAAAGCGCTACCTTTGCACCCGCAAACAAGAAACAGAGCGCCCTTAGCTCAGCTGGTAGAGCAACTGACTCTTAATCAGTGGGTCTAGGGTTCGAGTCCCTAAGGGCGCACAACGTAATAAGGTGTTAGCAAGCGCCCTTAGCTCAGCTGGTAGAGCAACTGACTCTTAATCAGTGGGTCTAGGGTTCGAGTCCCTAAGGGCGCACCTCACAGAAGCCAAGCAGTTGAAAAATTGCTTGGCTTTCTTCATTTATATCAGACACCCTTCCCTACCCCTTCACGCATAAACCAACAACGGCCGGCCGTCCACAAACGCATGGAAACCACCGGCGGGGATATAAGGTGGCGAGCATTTAACATAAAAGAGGGATACTCCATGCAGCATCCCTCTTATATATTTGATGATTATTGAAACAGCCAATCAATGGCTTGATCCTCGCCTGCCAGGCCGGCATCATGCGGAATGATAGTGCTCTGCGTGAAACCTAGGATGAGTGAGATGCCTTTGGGCAGGTAAAGCTCGTGCTGTCCTGCTTGGAAAACATACTTATGAACATTCACCTGAGGCATACCGGCTATGCGCAGGGCCGATGTTATCTGCGGTTCCGCCTGGCCATAGTCGTTGGCTGTAGCATCGGTCTCCAATTTTGGAGCCTTGGCATACTTCTTCTGGTCGTCGCGGAAGTAGCCAACAAGCAGCTGAACAGGTTTCTTGCAGCTGAAAGCGATGCGTGTCTGCCCATTGCGTTGCTGCTTGCTGCTCATCACCAGGGCCTTTAATCCGTTGAGTTCAGGCGACAAATCAGTTACGGTGCTGTCTAAGTCGGCGAAGAGCTTTGCACCTTTGCCTAAGGTAACCACTGAATAATTGTCTGCCAGAGTGACATCAGCGGGCACAAGGGTCGGCCACTTTTTAGGCTTGCTGTCAAGTCCCCGGGCCTTATTCTTCAGTAAGTTGATATTCTTCTTCAGATTGATTACCTCTTGCTCATAACACGGCAACAGCTCGGCCCACGTCTTCATCTTGCCTCCGTCGCCCCCTATGGGTATACGGCGTTGAGCCGTCTGCATACTATTGGCGTAGAGATAAGTGTCTTGGGTGAGGTTCACAAGCTTGCGATAATGCTTCAGTCCCTCTTCCAGCAATGGGATGGCAGCCTCCAGCTCATGTATGTCCTTGCCCCATTTATAGTTGAGCACGTGCTGAGCGGCTTTCACCTTCCAGCCGAAGGCATAGGCAAACTCACGATAGCAGTGCATGTCATTCTGTATGCGTTTGAACTCTTCGGTGTTGCGTGTCACCCTGCCGGCTATCTCATCCACGGCAGCCACAGCCTTATCGCCATGGGCCTCGGTCTGCGCCACGATGTCGAGAGGCAGCTCACCGTGATGGGGTTGATGCTTCCACTCCTTCTCCACATACTCTATAAGCTTCTCTCCTTCCGGTCCACAACTCTCGTAAAAGCCGGGATAAACGGTGTACTTATAAGGGTTAACCAGCTGACTGGCCAACATACCAAGCAAGAGCGTCTGCCTGTTACCTTCGGTTATGCCAAACCTGCGAATGAGTTTGGGTGCTATTTCGCCGCTTTCATCGTAAGCAGTAAGCAAATTTCGCGCTGCTATAGAGTCGAAACCAAACTTCTGTGATAGCCGTCCGTCCCAGTATCTAACCTCCGGCACACTGTCGCGATGACAATTCCAGGCATATCTTCCCCATGTGGCATACCACATCCAGTCACGGTCTAGCTGCAATTCTCTATGGCCGTCGGCATACTTGTCTGCTGTGTAAGGCCAGTCCCAGTAAGACGCCTGAGGATAGAGATGCAACGCGTTGGCATGGTGAATGTTATGCATGGCCTTTACAGTCTTCTCTACAAAAGCGGGAGACGACCATCTGAAAGGCTCCAGGTTGGCCAGTATGTGCACGTTCTCTATATGTGTTGTGCCCAAAGCAGCAAGGTTTCGGTGTTCTTGAGCCCATGGTCCACGTGGCTGATAAGTGGTGAGCGACTCGCCCGTGTACTTCTGCATGGTGTACAGATTATGATAGAGGGGCAACGAGGCATGCATCACCGCGCTGCAATCTGTGTCATGTGCGCGTAACAGAATAGGAGGCTCGTCAGTGCGTCCCAATGCCTTCAGTCCGTCTTTTACACCCGGAATAATCGTTTTAGTCATCCACTCCACGTCATCATCATAGGTAGCCATAGCCTCACCCAGGCACACCAAAAGGCCCACATTAGGATAGTTTTCTATGAAAGCGGCAATGCTCTTGCGGGTATAATCGCTCAACAGAGGAGAGATGGGCCGGTTGCGGTCCTGTGTCTTGATGCCGTAATGCTCGGCAAAAGGTTTGCTGACGATGATGTTATAAAACATCTGTATGACGTATATGCCACGCTTGTCGGCCTCGTGAGTGAGAAAGGAGAACATCTCCTGATTTTTCTTGAAGGTAGAATCGTCTACTTCTACAGCAAAAGGATAATCTTTGAGCTTCACGAGCGATGCAAAGGGATGGCCGTTCCACAGGTAGAGCGAGTTCATTTTATTGTCCACCAGCATGTCAAGATACTTTATCCACAGGTTCTTGTCATAGAACCAAGGAAAGTTTTCGGGCGTATAAGGATACTCATACACTCCCCTGCCCGGCAAATATTGCGTTTTCTGCAGTCCTACACAAGCCCCTCTAAGCACCATTTCAGGGTTTTGGGTCATGTTGGGTATGTTTAAGTCATGATGCTCAATGGCGTATTGTGCCAATTCGTTACAGCCATATATTACGCCAGAACCATCAAAACCCTCAATAGTGAGTCGGCGGTTTCTTCTGCTGATGCGAAATCCCTCCTTGCGCAGACCGGTGGTATCTGACGCCAATTTCAGGTCTATGCGATACTTCTTGTTGGAAGCAAGCTGGCCATTCAACTTCTTTTTGAGATAAGAGGCAGCATAGTCTATTCGGTTATTGGCGTTCTTGGGCCATCTGATGTCTAGATTCTGGGCGTTCAACAAAGCGCTGTGCCCCAGAAAGAGAGCAAGAAACAAGAATGAAAAGTATAACAACCTGTGCAACCGACAAGTGTTATGAAAGAATGTTGGTTTCATTTCTGAATGCTGATTTGTTATAGATGATTTTAAAGATGGATATAATTTGATTACTAAGAGAGTTGTTCTGCCGCGCTTACAGCCTTGCTCAAGGCATGAACCGAAGCGCGGCAGAAATTATGTAAGAGGGTTTATTCGGCTGGCAGTGAGATGCACTTATAGCTTATCCGCTGCCTGCGCCAGGTGTAAACGATGTGTATCTTGCCATCGGTTCCCTGAATGACGGCGGGATAAGAGTATTGATTGATAGGGCTGTCTTCTAATGTCAGCACATGCTTCCAGTGTTGCCCGTCCTTTGATATGGCCACATCAAGAGGAGTGCGGGGCCCCTTCTTGGTGCCGGGAAGGGTGGAGAAGTTGTTATAAACCAATACATGTGTGCCGTCAGACAGCGTTACGGCATCCGTGCCCGATTGTGTACTGGGCAAGCTGGAGAGCGTAACCTTGCTCCATGTGTCGCCTCCGTCGCTGCTGAACGACTGAGCCAGTCGGGCGTTATGAGTGCGCATGAGAACCTGCAGCCTGCCGTCAGCCAACTTCAATATAGAAGGTTGGATGCTGTAAATGGGCTTCGGCCCCTTTCCCGGCTTATAGATGGGATGAGCCATATCGGTTGTCGTAGGCTCAACGTCATCTGTTATGGCGCAAGAGTCAGCATCTACGGGTCCGACATACTTCCACTTTCCGGTGGCCAAATCCAATATCTCGACATGAAATCTCCAGCCGTCGCTCTCTGTACTCGACGGACAAACCAGCCGGTTGTTGATGATTTCGGGCTTGTTCTTGATAGGTCCGAGAAAGCCTTTGGGCAATGCCTCGCGGTCAGACCATGTCTTTCCGCCGTCCTTCGACTTCACCAGCCATCCCGTCCAGCCACTTATGTTGGCTCCAACCTTAAAGAAAAGCCAAATCTCTCCATTGGGCATGGTGTAAAGAACGGGATTCCAACAAGCCATGCGGCGCAAATTCGGCGATAGTTTCGTCGTGTCGTTCAGAGCCTTATTGTAATAGTCATAGTGCCATTGGCTTATCTGCGACTGGTATTTCTTCAGATCCTGTGACTTGCGAACCTTCACCGGACCGTATGCAGCAGCCGTAGTCTGTTTTGTTACACCTGCTTTTAAAGCATCTTCAGAGCCCACCTCAAACACGCCGTCGGCTGCCAGGATAGGAGCTTCCCATGCTTTCGCGCCCTTAGGCTTACGGCTCACCCAAATGCAGACATCAGGATTTCGCTCGAAAGTACCGCCAAAATAAGCGGCCACCAAGTCACCGTTCTTCAATTGGGTGACCGTTGAGGCATGAGCAGAGGGAAAAGGTGCACGCTCATAAAGGAATTCATCTGTCTTGATAAGCGGACTCGAAGTGGGAATATCACTGTCGAAGTGCCACTGCCCAGAGCCGATGTGCTTCACTTGACCGTCAGGCAGACAGACATCGGCCGTTGTATTGGCCGGTATCTCAACATCCCACGACAACTGCTGCAAGGTCTTCTGCCATTTGCTGCGTACCATTCCGTAGGGCGTTTCATACGAAGCATCTACATGAAAGAGGTCTTCTATCTCAAAACTAGGCTTAAGAACCAGATGCTTATAAGCCGTTCCCTGCTGCTTGATACCTCCCAGATATTGCCAGCACCAGGTAAGCAAATCGCCCAAAAGCATGACATGGTTGCCCGAATTCATGGCAGGATTAGCCTTATCACCGTTCCACAGTTCCCAAATAGTGGTTGCACCGTTGGCTGCCATATATCCCCACGAAGGATAAGTAGAGCTGGTAGCCAGCAAATAAGCCACATCGGCAAAGCCGTTGTCGCTGAGTCCGCGCATGAGCCACGATGTACCGATGATGCCGCATGTGATGTGGCCGTTGCCACGCACAATGATGTTCTGAACCACATACTTCACTACTTCAGCTTTCAAACTTTCGGGCACGATGCCAAAAGCAAGGGCAACGAGGTTGGCCGTGGCGGTGTTGTTGCCATAAAACACACTGTCAGGATAGAGCACATGTCCGGGTCGAAGAGACGTTCCGCGCTTACATGTAAGGAAGTTACGGTTGAAAACCTCTATCATCTTTGCCCGGGTGTCATGCCACATAGCAGAGTCGGCCGTGAGATGTTGCATAGAAGCAAACTGCTCCATGAGCTGCATGATGCGTATGCCGTATGCCGTGGAGAGCAATTTACCGTCAGTCTGCCTTGTCGGGTCGTTCGAATGAATGAGCTCGAGCTTCTCTGGCGGCATGCACCAGTCACCATATTTATCCTTCGTAATGATATAATCGTGCATATACTCAGACGTCATGTGGTTGAGCCATTTCTTGATGGCGGCATAAGAGTTGACGATGGCCTCAGCATTGCCATACTGTCTGTAAAGCATATCGCAGGCAAAGGGAAAGACGGAAGGCCATGTCATGTTGTCTTCAAAGTAATTCCAGAAAGCCGGTGTGACGTTGCTCATGGCTCCGTCATAGCGTTGTCCTTCGGTCAGGTCGCGCATCCACTTGGTGTACAGCCTCTCGTTGTTGAAGACGAACGATTCGCCCAAGCAACCTGCCGAGCGGTCGCCAAGCCACGGCTGACGCTCATTGCGCTGCGGACAGTCTACCGGCATACCCTTATAGTTGCTCTTTATGCCCCATATTGCATTGTGTATCACTTTGTTAAGCGTGCTGTCAGAAGTAGTGAGTGAGCCCGTTTGTGCCATCTCATCGCCTACCGTATAGGCCATGAAGTCACTGGCCTGCGCATTGCGATAGCCATAAACGGCCATATATCTGAAGCCATGATAAGCAAAGGTAGACCTCCACGGACGTCCGTTTTCCGTGCCATTGCACACATATATATCTTCTGAGAGCGCATTGCGCAGATTGTCAAGATACAAGCTGCCGTCAGCATTCAGCCGTTCGGCATATTTCAGGCGGAGCGTGTCGCCGGCAGTGCCTCTCACGTTCATGCTCACCCAGCCTGCCATGTTCTGTCCGAAGTCCAGAATATAGCAATCTTCTCTCTTCGTGATGCTTACGGGATGACCGTAAGGCTGCTCAGTCATGGTGGGCATCACCTTGCCATGCAGTGCGCCATCGGGCAAGGCGCACCGTTGCGCGGGCTGCCAGCTACGGTCGTTGAAGCCCACTTGCGCCCAGCCTTTCATCTCCTTGCGTGCGTCATAAGTCTCTCCGTCATACTCATTATTGGCACGTATGGGCCCCTCGGTGGTGAGCTTCCAGGTCTGGTCGGTAGCCCACGTCTCCGTGCTGCCGTCGTCATAAGTTACGCAGATGTTTATTCTGCACTTGGGAAAGCCGAAGAACGTAACCTTATAAGGTTTCTCCAACCGCATCGGGAAGAAGCGGCCGTTGCCCAACACTATGCCCACGGCATTGTCGGCCTGCAGCAATGATGTTACATCATACGTATTGTAATAAATGCTCTTACGATAGTCTGAGGGAGAAGGCGTAAGCGCTTCACCCTTTCCTACGCGCGTTCCATTTATATAGAAGGTGTATAATCCCAGTCCGGCCACATAAGCCAGAGCCTGACTAATCTTGCCTTTTGCCTTAAACTCCTTGCGCAACATTCTGGCAGCCAGCCTGGTGTGCATGCCCATCTGCTCGCCCTGCTGCAATCCTTCGAGGCCTATCCACCGGCCTGACCAATCGTTTTCAGACAGCAATCCGATGGAGAAGTGCTGTGGCTCGCTCCATGCCGAGTTGCCCTGGTTGGTGGTTACCCTGACCTTCCAGTACAGATAGCAGCCACTTTTCAGCATTCTGCCTTCGTAGGGCACCCACAACTGGCGGTCTGAAGTGACAAGCTTTGAATCCCACACATCACCCTTGTCATGATTGAGATTGTCTAACGACGAGGCAACCAGAATCTGATACCCCGTCTGCATGGTATTCTTCTTGTCGGATGCAGTCATCCATGAGAAGCGCGGCAGGGCAGTGTCTAATCCCAAAGGATTGGCCATGCCCTCTACAGTAAGGTTCTTCACTGTTACGGCGGCGTCCAGCTGTAGTGCTGTGATAAGCAAGACAAAAGTTGTCAGGCACTTTAGAAATCTATTCATTTAGGTTGCGTGTTTTGTCGGCAAGTGACATGTTAGAAATTTGCTTCTGGTCTTTCGCTATATAGTTCTTAGAAGCATCTATCACAATAAGCACCCCGTCATAAACATGACCAGGCGTAGGATTCTGCTGGCTGAAGGTCTTCACCTTGTTGTCGCACTGGCAAATATAAGTCAGTTCGCCCGTAGCGGCATTCATCCACCACACGTTTTTCTTCTCGCCTGTTATCTTTGTCAAGTCTATTTTCATGGGCACGCAGTTGTAATTATACACCAGAATATAGTCGTTGCCACGCGTAGCGAGCAGGCGGTTATACTTTGTGCCGTTCTTACCCACGATGAGTGTCTGGTCAGGAATACGGTCAAAATAAGGCAACGAGAGCATCAGGTCCTTGAGATATTGCATCTCGCTGAAGCCAGGGTCTTCAAGAGCCTCATACCAATACTTCTCTTTGCCCGACACGCCATACCCCGTACTGGTGCCCGGTTTTATCATTTGCATGATGGAGTTATTGCCGTAAGTGTGTCCGCACGAGCCGGCAAACACGCTCCAGTAAGCATACCGGCGCACATCATAGTCTTGCCACCTTTCCTCATTGGGGTCGTGCAGACCCTTAGGTATACCCTCGTAGCTGGGCTCACCGTCGAGCACGGGCTTCATCGGCTTATAGGCCCATGTAGAATCTACATACATCCAGTTGTCTTCTTCGGTGTTGTCAGGTATAGGATAGTCGGCATTGCCCATGCGCTGCCCATATTTCCGGTGCCCACTCTGAAACATGTGGAAGTCTATCCACGGAGCCTTGCTCCACCATTTGGCCGAGGTGTAGCGTCCGCGCGGATGATAGGTCATCACATGATTGGGGTCGTATTGCTTGATAGTGGTAGCCAGAGCATTCCACACTTCCGGCTTCACGTCGCCTTGAATATCCCCTCCGATAATCCAGATGATGTTAGGACTGTTCTTATATCTGCCTGCAAGGAAGCGTCCGTAAGCCTTGGCCTGCTCCACGTTCATCAGTCCTCGCTTCACCAGTCCGCCCCAAATGGGAACCATACCTATGTAGATGCCGTTTTCCTCGGCCTTCTTCACGATATAATCCATGTGGTCCCAATAGCTGTAAACACCTTTAGGGTCGGCGGCTTGCATATTAAACCCATCAGGATTGCTGCTTTGCCCGTAGATGTTATAGCACGGCACACCGTCTATTACCTGCACCTGCACCACGTTGAAGCCGGCTTTTCTGCAATGTTCAAGGTAATAGGCAGCCTCATCTCTGTTCAGCTTTTCGGGCAGCAGCCATCCTGTGTCGCCCAGCCAGAAGAAGGGCTTGCCATTGGCTGTTTGCAGATATCTATGGTTGGCAGACACCATGAGCCGTCCGCCGCTCCATGGCTTCACGTTCTGTGCCTGTGCTCCTCCCAACGAGAGAACAAGGGCTATTGCAAAAAATATTTTTCTCATCAGTCTATCGCTTTATATGTTATGATTTGTCCTTTCTTGGTACGAATGTCGTATTCGTAGTATTTCTTCGATTCAGCGTTCTCACTTTTCACCGTGCTGTGATTGATAGGAGCAGCCGTAGCAAACACCGTGAAGAGCTCATTGGGATTATTGCCCTTGGCCTTCTTAAAGCCTTTCAGCGGTGTGAGCGTGCGCAAGCGCAGGTTGCCTCCCAAAGTAGAGCGCACCACGAGGCGCTTCAGCTTGCCTTTTTCCCAGGCCATGTCTTCAATGACAAATCCTCCGCGGGCGCAGAGACCTCTCACTTCGCCCTCACTCCACACATCGGGCAGGGCGGGCAACAGCGCAACGGCCCCATCCTGACTCTGCATGAGCATCTCGGCAATACCTGCTGTACAACCGAAGTTGCCATCAATCTGGAAAGGTGCATGGGCATCAAAGAGGTTAAGATAGGTGCCACCTTTTTTCTTATTGCTGCCGTAGGCCACAAAATGGTCGTCGGTAAGCGTCAGCTGATTCTGTATCAACTTGTAAGCATGGTTGCCGTCGAGCAGCCGGGCCCACAAGCACACCTTCCATCCCATAGACCATCCCGTGCTGGGATCGCCACGATGAATGAGCGAGGTCTGGGCTGCTTCAGAGAGCAACGGTGTGCGCAGAGGCGATATCTGGGCAGAGGGGAACAGGCCGTAAAGCATACTTACGTGGCGGTGTGTGTCGTTGGGATCGTCCCAGTCGTCCATCCACTCTTGCAACTGTCCCCATTTGCCAATCTGCATAGGAGCCAGCAGCTTGAGCCGCTCGGCATAATGGCTCTGCACGTCTTTGTCTGTCTTGAGTATTTTTGCCGCCAATGCCACCTCATGAAACAGGTCGGAAAGCAACTGGTTGTCCATGGTTGTTCCGGCAGACAAGGCACTGCGCTTACCGTTTTCGGCCGGATGACTGTTTTCAGGCGATACGGCAGGCGCTATCACAAGCCAGTGATGACGGGGCTCTTGCACCAGCATCTGGTCGAGAAAGGTGGCTGCGCCCTTCATGATGGGATAAGCCTTGCGCAGAAAAGCGGTGTCGCCTGTATACAGATAGTGCTGCCACAAGTGTTGCGAGAGCCATGCACCGCCCGTCATCCACATACCTGACGAGGCATGATCTATAGCTCCGGTCACGCGCCAGATGTCAGTGTTGTGATGAAGCACCCATCCGTCTTTGCCATACATCTGTGCCGCTGTTTCGTGTCCCGTCTCACTCACGTCCTTGATAAGACGGAACAAGGGCTCGTTGAGTGCCGAGAGGTTAGTGGACTCGCTGGGCCAGTAGTTCATCTCTAAGTTGATGTTCGTGGTGTATTTTGAGTCCCAACTCGGGAAAAGCTTGTCGTTCCAAATGCCTTGCAGGTTAGCGGGCTGCGTGCCGGGCTGCGATGAGCAGATGAGCAGGTATCGGCCAAAGGTGAAGTAGGTTGCCGCAAACCAGTTGTCAGCACGTTCGGCAAAGTGTATAAGTCGTTGGTCGGTGGGCTGGCTGGCATACTTGTCCGGGCCCAGCCACAAGGAGCAGCGGCTCATTTGTTTGTTGTAAAGATCGTAATGAGCCTTCAGCTCGCTGTCCCAACTCTTTTTCATAGCATGAGCCAAGGCGGTTCTTGTGCGTTCCACCTCGTTGGCATCCAGCGATTTATAATTGGAGAAGTTGGTTGCTATGGCAATATATAAGGTTGCCTCATCGGCATTCGCCACGCTCAGTGTGCCGTCGGTTATCGCTGCCGAGCCTCCTTTCACACTCACGGCCATTCGCCCCTGAAAGCGCACCCTGCCTTTTTGCCCTTCGTGGCTCATCGTAACAGCTGTCAGTGTAACACTGTTGATGGCCGTTCCGTCATCTGCCTTAAAGGCATCGGAGGCTATGATGGGGTCGTTGTGAGGCGAGTTGAAGTTGGCATTAAAGGTGATGGCGCCCCGCTTATTGGCTGTGAAGTGTATGGCCACGACATTATCGGCAAAAGAGGTGATGGCCTCCTGCCGATAACTCACGCCGTTGGCAACATATCGCGTGAGCGTCCGGGCAGAGTCGAGCGACAGTTCTCTGTAATAGTCGCTATACTCTGTGATGCCCGGATGGGAGATGAACACGTCTCCAAAAGTCTGATAGGGCATACCCTGATTGGTTTGCGACATGACATGACTGTTCAAAATGCCTTCTGCCTTGATATATTGGCCTTGCCAGATGAGCTGTTGAGCCTGGGCTATCCAGGGCGAAGCCCCCTTGGTGAAGTTGTTGTTGGGGCTGCCGGCCCATATCGTTTCTTCATTCAGGGCGATACGCTCGGTAGCCGGACGGCCAAAGACCATGGCCCCCAGCCGTCCGTTGCCTAAGGGCAGAGCATCCGTCCACACCTCGGCCGGCTTGGTATACCACAGCTTATATCCCTGGGCACTAGCTGCCAGAGAGGTCAGAAGCATGGCTGTTAAGCCTAATAGTTTTAGTTTCATAGTTATTCTTAAAGCATTTATTTTACACAAGTTAGCTTACTTGCTTATGACGGCTATTCGGCCTTTTTGTCATCATCCGTTTCTCTGAGCAAGCCCAAGTCGCGCATCAATCGCTCTGCGTCTACATATTCGGCTATGCCCTGCGCCACCATCTTGGCTGCCTTCATGGCCATTACCACAGTTTGCGGCCGGTGCACCACATCGCCTCCGGCAAACACACCCGGCCGGGTGGTCATTCCGTAGGGTCTGTCCTTCACTATCACGTAGCCCTTCTTATCTATGTCAATGCCCTCTGTGGTAGATACGATGCGGCTGGCCGGTCGGCTGCCAATAGCCAGGAACACGCGGTCGAAGGGCTCTATCGTCTCACCGTCGGGCGTTTCCAGCCTGATGGCCTTCAGCCTATTGTCGCCATTGCCTAAGAATTCTTTGGCCTGTGTCTGCCACCTGAACTTGATGCCCTCCTTCACAGCCTCACTGAACTCACTCTCTATGGCAGGCATCTCAGCTTGTGTGCGCCGGTAGAGCACGCTCACATCGGCCCCCAGCCTGATGGCTGTGCGGGCTGCATCCATGGCCACATTGCCTCCGCCTATCACAGCAACCTTCTCTCCGGGCTTCAGCGGAACCATCTCACGCGGCATGGCACCCTCGTTAAAGGCATTCACGTTGTGAAGGAAGTAGGTGCTTTGGCTGATGCCCTCCAGGCCTACGCCGGGCACCCCCTTGAGTTCTTGCGGAAGGGCGGTGCCGGTTCCTATGAAGATGGCGTCATAGCCCTCGGCAAATATACTGTCTACCGTCACGCCGTTGCGCCCTACCAGACAGTTGAGCACGAAGTTTACACCAAGCGCCTCTATCTTGGCTATTTCTTTTCTTACCACAGATTTTTGCAGCCTGTACTCCGGAATGCCGTACATCAGCACGCCACCAGGCTCTTCCTGACCCTCGAAGATGGTGACATTGAAACCCTGACGGGCCAGGTCGCCAGCCACAGTAAGCCCGGCAGGACCCGATCCTATCACGGCCACCTTGCCGCGCGTCTTCTGCGGCAGGTCTTCCCTGATAATGCCCATATCCGTATCAAAGTCGGCTATAAAAGCTTCCAGCTTGCCTATCTGTATAGGTTTACCCTTCTTGCTCAGCACGCAATGGCCCTGGCATTGCTTCTCATGCGGACACACCCTGCCGCAAATGGCCGGAAGGTTGCTCGTCTCGTTGATGATGCTCATGGCTGAGCCCATATTGCCTTTAGACAGTTGGTGGATGAAGTCGGGTATGTGGTTGCCTATCGGACAGCCCTTCACGCATTGGGGCACCTTGCAGTGCAAACAACGTTTGGCCTCTGCTATGGCCTCGCGAGTTGCAAAACCTTTGCTCACCACCTTGAAGTTTTCTATAATTTTACTTTGATCTTGCTTTATTTCCATGTCTTGATTGTTACTAGTTTGTTGTCTCTTTATAGTGCAAAGTTACGAAAAAGTTTTTATCCACACCGTGCGTCATCACATTTTCTTTTTCAGACAGAAGAAGAGCGACACCTGAAACGACTGGTGAAAGACGAAAAAACGAGATAGTATCTTGCCACCGTCATAGCAATGAACAGTGGGCGCCACACTTGATTTTACCGCCAACTGATTACCCATCATGGCACAAAGATAAACCGGAAAACAGATAACAACCCACTAGCGGCCAAGAAAGTTTGTGGGTCAATGCTTGCTACTGTCAACTAATTATCGTAACTTTGCCAGCATGAAAAATAGATATAACAATCTGAGAAATGACGCTTACAACGTGTTTAAAGTTGAAGAACCGTCAACTCTGTTGCCTTGGCTGCTTGCCAACTTAAAGGAAAGCAGAAACAAGGTTAAGGCTACGCTGCAAAACAGAGGCATCAAAGTGAACGGAAAGTTCATCACCCAGTTTGACTATCAACTGAAGGTAGGCGACAAGGTGAGCGTGAGCAAATCCAAGAAGAACAACCAGTTCAAGAGCAAGTTTCTCAAGATTGTATATGAAGACCAGTACTTGGTGGTCATAGAAAAGAACATTGGCATTCTCTCTATGGCTGCCGGTCACTCTACGCTCAACGTTAAGACGGTGCTCGACGACTACTTCAAGAAGACGCGACAGCACTGTACGGCGCATGTGGTGCACCGTCTTGACCGCGACACATCCGGGCTCATGGTGTATGCCAAGGACATGCAGACAGAGCAAATACTTGAACACGACTGGCATAACATTGTGTACGACAGACGTTACGTTGCCGTTGTGTCGGGCGAGATGGAGGACGATGAGGGAACAATAGCCAACTGGCTGAAAGACAACAAGGCGTATGTTACCTACTCGTCTGACACTGACAATGGTGGTAAATATGCCATCACACACTTTCATGTGCTCAACCGCACCACTACCCACTCACTCGTTGAGTTCCGACTGGAGACCGGTCGCAAGAATCAAATTCGTGTTTATAGTGCAAAGTTACGAAAAAGTTTTTATCCACACCGTGCGTCATCACATTTTCTTTTTCAGACAGAAGAAGAGCGACACCTGAAACGACTGGTGAAAGACGAAAAAACGAGATAGTATCTTGCCACCGTCATAGCAATGAACAGTGGGCGCCACACTTGATTTTACCGCCAACTGATTACCCATCATGGCACAAAGATAAACCGGAAAACAGATAACAACCCACTAGCGGCCAAGAAAGTTTGTGGGTCAATGCTTGCTACTGTCAACTAATTATCGTAACTTTGCCAGCATGAAAAATAGATATAACAATCTGAGAAATGACGCTTACAACGTGTTTAAAGTTGAAGAACCGTCAACTCTGTTGCCTTGGCTGCTTGCCAACTTAAAGGAAAGCAGAAACAAGGTTAAGGCTACGCTGCAAAACAGAGGCATCAAAGTGAACGGAAAGTTCATCACCCAGTTTGACTATCAACTGAAGGTAGGCGACAAGGTGAGCGTGAGCAAATCCAAGAAGAACAACCAGTTCAAGAGCAAGTTTCTCAAGATTGTATATGAAGACCAGTACTTGGTGGTCATAGAAAAGAACATTGGCATTCTCTCTATGGCTGCCGGTCACTCTACGCTCAACGTTAAGACGGTGCTCGACGACTACTTCAAGAAGACGCGACAGCACTGTACGGCGCATGTGGTGCACCGTCTTGACCGCGACACATCCGGGCTCATGGTGTATGCCAAGGACATGCAGACAGAGCAAATACTTGAACACGACTGGCATAACATTGTGTACGACAGACGTTACGTTGCCGTTGTGTCGGGCGAGATGGAGGACGATGAGGGAACAATAGCCAACTGGCTGAAAGACAACAAGGCGTATGTTACCTACTCGTCTGACACTGACAATGGTGGTAAATATGCCATCACACACTTTCATGTGCTCAACCGCACCACTACCCACTCACTCGTTGAGTTCCGACTGGAGACCGGTCGCAAGAATCAAATTCGTGTTCATGCCGCTGACATGGGCCACCCTGTGTGCGGCGACGTGAAATATGGCAACGGCGACGATCCTATTCACCGTCTTTGCCTACATGCCTACGTGCTCTGCTTCTACCATCCCATACATCACAGACGCATGGAGTTTGAGACGCCCATACCGTCTTCGTTTCTTCAATTATTCTGATAAAGCATGAACGACTTCAGCTATTATGTGGCAGCACTCATCGTGCTCATCGTGGGCATTATGCTCATCAAGATGATTACGGGCTGCATACTGCGCGTCATCATCGGCATCATAGCCCTCGCGTTGTTGGCTTATCTGCTCAGCTCGGCCCACCTCTTCGAACTGCTCTGAGGGCTACCTACTGTAGCACGCCATTCATAGAAAACAGAACCGGAAACCACGTGAGGTAACACGCACATCAAGAACGCAACGCGAAATAGGCATTATCGCGTTGCCAAATGCCCTATTTTGCCCTGCGATAATGCCTATTTTGGAAAGCAAACAAGCTATAGCTATGTTATTGCCCAGACCTTCTCTGCCTCGAGGCAGAAGGTTACTTCACCTCGAAGCTGATGTGATACATGCCTGCATAGGCATTGGGCAGATGAGAGAACATGGCTATTATCTTGCTTGTTGTGTAGGTTTGCTTGTTGATGCGGTTCATCACGAAACTGTCTGACTGGGCATTCGCCTCACCGCCAAGCACACTGAACTGCGCTTTCAGGGCATCATCGGCCAATGCACGATATTCATTGGCATCACTGGTATAAACGTTAATGCATCGCAAGGTGTACAGGCCGTCGGCTCCTTTCATACACTGAAAGCTTATCTGCCTGGGATGATCACCGGTTATCACATCCTTTCCGCTCTGCGCGTCATAGGTCATGTCGCGTGTATAGCACAACTCTTGCAGGTTGCCAAAGATGTTCAGCTTACTGGCCCGCGCCACTCCGAAGCGGTGGGCAAAGGCGGCAAAGTAATCTTCGGGATGGGTATTGGTCTGCTCATTGAGCAATAGGGTGAGCAATTCCTGTAAATCGAAGTGCTTAGCAGCTGCCACAGGCTGCTGAATTTTGGCCTGCACGGCGCTGGGCTGAGGCGTTTCGGCGGCTTTGGGAGCGTGCTGAGAAACGGCCGGCGCAGGATGCCTTTGCCGCATATAAGCATTCAAGGCCCTGTCTACCTGCTGCTTACGCAGGTTTTCTG
>SAMEA3663054__coassemble_573_pt1 | contig 30143 bp, 21 predicted proteins | sample SAMEA3663054__metabat2_low_PE_005 | metagenome-assembled genome bin SAMEA3663054 (sample SAMEA3663054) | pig gut metagenome | biome: pig gut; feature: pig-associated habitat; material: faeces | place: France | collected 2012 | reverse complement strand
CGCACCAGACCGTAAGTTTGCTGCAACCAGCACAGCAACAGTCCTATGGCTATGCCTATCACAGCGCCTGCTACCGAAATCATACGGCCCTCGAACAAGAATATACTGGCTATTTGCTTGTTGTTGGCACCCAGGTTTCGCAGTGTGTTCACATCGTTCTTCTTGTCTATGATGAGCATAGACAGCGAGCCGATGATGTTGAAGCAGGCCACAATCAGTATGAACGTGAGAAACACATAGGCAAAGAGCTTCTCTATTTGCATAATCTTAAACGTGTCGGCCTGCTGCTCATAGCGGTTCAGAACCTTGTATTTCTTGCCCACAACGCCTTCTATCTCCTTTTGCATGGCATCGATGTCAACGCCCGGCTTGAACCTCAGCTCAAGTGAGCTTATCTCTCCTTGTCTGAAGAAGAGGTTGCGTGCGAACTCCAGTGAGGTGATGATATATCCCTTGTCGTATTTTGATTGCTTCACCTGAAACACCACTCCTGGCGACAGCAGAGAGTCTTCCACGAAGCCACTCTCGGGGTTTGTCATGTCCAATTGTCCCTCCCGCTGGGGTGCATATATTTGCAGATAGTCGTCCCACTTTGCTCCAGTGTTGAGAATCTCAGCCAGACGGATGCCCAGGATGCCATATTGCAAGTTGGCATTATGTAGTTCGTAGCTACCGTCGCCGTAAAGTATGCTGCGAATATTGGTCAGCGAGTCGAAGTTTTCGCCCACTCCCTTTATCGTCACCATGGCCTGCTTGCCATGAAACACGGCCAGCGCATTGTCTTCCAGGCACTCCGTGGCCACCTCCACCTGCGGCATGTGCTTCACTTTAGTCAGCACGGGGTCGTCGGCCGGTACCGTCTTGCCCGTGGCAGGACAGATCTTCAGCTGTGGGTCGAACGATGTGAAGAGTGTAGCCACCAAGTCTGAGAAGCCGTTAAAGCCGCTCAGCACCACCACCAGGGCTGTTGTTGCCACGGCCACACCTATCACAGATATGCCGCTGATGATGTTGATGGCATGTGTACTTTTCTTTGAGAAGAGGTATCTGCGTGCAATATAGAACGGGAAATTCATGTTGTGCTGCGTCCTTTTACCTGCCCTTACTTCTTCAGGAGTTCGTCTATGTGCTCCAGATAGTCCAGAGAGTCGTCTATAAAGAACCTCAGTTCCGGTATGATGCGCAGTTGGTTGTGCACGCGTCTGCCCAGTTCGTAGCGCAGGGTCTTTTCATTGGCCTTGATGTTGGCCATGATTTCCTCGCCTTTCTCCGACGGAAAGATGCTCAGGTAAGCCGTGCATACGCTCAGGTCGGGGCTGATGCGCACGCGTGTAACGCTCACCAGCACGCCGTGGGTCATTCTTGTTTGCTCCTGAAAGAGCTTTGCCAGCTCCTTTTGCAGCAGTCTTGATATTCTGTTTTGTCTTGTTTCTTGCATAGTGTTGTCTGTTTTTATATGAGTGAAAAAATATAGTAACTGCAAAATTACTATTATTTTATGGATTATACCCGCTATTTTTTCCTAATCAGTGTTAATCCGTCACGCAAAGGCAAAATCACTTTCTCCACTCTGTCGTCTGCGGCCAGCATGTCATTGAAGTGTCTGATGCCCTGTGTTTGTGGGTCTTCGTCGTAGGCAGGGTCTATCACATGGCCGTCCCACAGCGTGTTGTCGGCCAGCATAAACCCTCCTTTGCGCAGCAGAGGCAATAGCGTATTGAAGGTCTCGGCATAGTTACGCTTGTCGCCGTCTATGAACATCAGGTCGAAGACAACGCCCAGCCGGGGTGCCAAAAGGTTGGCGTCGCCTATTCTGAAGTCTATCTTTCCGGCCCAGGGCGACCTTTCTATCCACTGACGGGTAAAGTCTTCCATCTCATCATTAATCTCAAAGGTGTACACCTTTCCGCCTTCGGGCAGTCCCTCGGCCATGCACAGCGCGCTATATCCGCTGAAGGTGCCCACCTCCAGGATGTTTTTGGGCCTCACCATCTCCACAATCATCTTCAGCAACCGGCCCTGTATGTGTCCCGACGCCATGCGCCCGTGTATGGTGTGTATGTTTGTTGCCCTGTATAGCGCATGCAGATAGTCGCCCTCGGCATCGGTGTGTGCGTCTATATAGCTGTCTATGCGCTCGCGCATTTCGTCGTGCGTGAGCGTTTCCATGTGGTTACGCTTGCCGTTGCTCATGCCCGTTGCATGGTTTTGTCATTGTTGTCAGAACCCTTCCTGCCTGCCTCTATAAGCGCGTCTATGGCCAGGCGGTAGCTGTCGAGACCGAAGCCGGCTATCACGCCGAGGCATCCTGAGCTGATGACTGACTGATTTCTGAAGGTCTCGCGTGCGTGCACATTACTTATATGCACCTCTATCACCGGCGTGCGCAGCGACCGTATACAGTCTAGCAGGGCTATGCTGGTGTGCGTATAAGCCCCGGCGTTGAGCACGATGCCGTCGTAGCTGAACCCCACCTCCTGCATCTTGTCGATGAGCACACCTTCTACGTTGCTCTGAAAATAGTTGATGTCTACATCAGCATAGCGCTTGCGCAGGCTGGGCAGGTAGCTTTCCATCGACTCCTTGCCGTAGATGCCGGGCTCACGAACGCCCAGCAAGTTGAGGTTGGGCCCGTTGATAATCATTATTTTCATGATTTCTGAGATATTATTCGTAACTTTGCTTGCAAAAATAAACATAAATATGCAAACTGCCAAGAATTCTTTAGCCAATGTTGTGAGTCATTACCAGCGCTATCTGAAGTTGGAACGGGGCTACTCGCCCAACACTGTAGAGGCTTACATGCGCGACTTGCAGAAGCTCTTTGCCTTTCTCTCTGATGTTGGCATTACTCCGGCTGAGGCCCGGTTCACCCATCTTGAGCAGTTTGCCGCCACACTTTCCGACCTCGGAGTGGGGGCGACGTCAGTCAAGCGCATTCTCTCCGGTGTGCGGTCTTTTTACCGTTATCTGCTGCTCGATGGCTATATAGATGTAGATCCCACCGAGCTGCTCGAGTCACCCAAGACAGGTCTCTACCTGCCTGAGGTGCTTTCAACGGCCGAGGTAGATGCCATGGAGGGCTCCATCGACCTCTCCAAGCCCGAAGGACAGCGCAACAAGACCATCATAGAGGTGCTCTTTTCCTGCGGTCTGCGCGTTTCAGAGCTCGTCAACCTGCGCATGACCAACCTCTTTCTCGACGAGCAGTTTGTAAGAGTGATGGGCAAGGGGTCTAAGGAGCGCCTTGTGCCCATCTCGCCCTCGGCCATCAAGAACCTGGAACTGTGGTTTCTCGACCGTGACCATCTGCAGATTAAACCCGGAGAAGAAGATTATGTGTTTCTTAACCGCCGTGGAGCGCACCTCACACGCACCATGATTCTCATCATTGTGAAGCAGGCGGCACGCGAGGCAGGCATCACCAAGACCATCTCTCCTCACACCTTGCGCCACAGCTTTGCCACGGCACTGCTTGAGGGGGGTGCCGACTTGCGGGCCATACAGGCCATGCTGGGACATGAGAATATATCAACCACGGAGATATATACCCACATAGACACCACCACTCTGCGCCGGGAAATACTCGAGCATCATCCCCGAAACATACAATATCATGGTGCCCAGGAGCAAGATGGCGCTCACTGAAAACGTAAGCAGCCCCTTGTGGGCTGTTTGCACCCGGCAAGAGGCTGTTGTGTAAAGTTCACTTTGTCTTCTTACACCTATTTTATATAGTCGGCAAAGTTGGTCAATCGCATGTCACCTTTCTTCAACAGTGTGTCATGAAAAGCCAGCGAGGCCGTCATCGACTCGGGTTCGTGCCCTCTGTCGGCCACCTTCAGAAACTCTCTTAGCAGTGGCTTATAGTCAGGATGCGCGCAGTTCTCTATGATTTCATGTGCCCTTCTGAGCGGTCCTTTGCCTCTCAGGTCGGCCACACCTTGCTCTGTTACTATCACGTCTACGTCATGTTCGGTAGAGTCTACGTGCGAGCACATGGGCACTATGCAGCTTATCTTGCCGTCGTGTGCGATAGATGGTGTGGTGAAGATGCTTATATATCCGTTTCGCTCATAGTCGCAAGACCCTCCGATGCCGTTCATGAGCTTCGAACCGCACACGTGGCTGGAGTTCTCGTTGCCATAGATGTCGCATTCCAGCGGCGTGTTCAGCGCGATAACGCCAAGCCTTCTGATAACTTCCGGCGCGTTGGCCACCTCGCTCTGCCTGATGGTGAGGTGCTTGGAGAAGTAGTCCATGTTGGCATAAACCTTTTGCAGGCACTCGTTGGTTACCGTCATGGCCGTGGCCGATGCATCCAGTATCTTTCCCTTCATCATCCAGTCGATGGCCGAATCCTGCACCACCTCAGAATAAACATTAAAGTTGGGTATGCCCGGATGGCTGCCCAGAGCCGCCAGTACGGCATTGCCCGTTGCGCCCACGCCGCTCTGTATGGGCAGAAACTGTGGTGGAATGCGGCCGGCCTTCAGGTCGTTGGCAAGAAATTCGGCCACGTTATATCCTATGCGCGAGGTAAACTCGTCTACCGCCTTAAAGGCTCTGGCCTCTTCAGGTATGCAACTTTCCACCACGCCCACAATCTTCTTGGGGTCTATGGACACGTAGTTGTTGCCCACACGGTCGTAAGGGGCCATCACGGGCATGGGCTTGCGGCCCCAGCCATTGTCGCCCGGCTCGTAAGTGTCGTGCAGATAGCGCGAGTTGGGGTTGTGAAACGTGTTGTGCTCCAGTATCACATGCTTGGCCAGACGGGCTATGGTGGTGGCTATGCCGCCCGCTGATGTGAGGTAGGCGCGGCACTCGTCGGCACCCTCGTCAAGGTCAGACACCTCCAGAATGGCCCATTGCACCTCACCGTAGAAGCCATGGCGCAGCCGCTCGGCCATGTGTCCGAGATGCATGTCCTCATAGTCTATCTCTTCTAAGTTGGTGTGTGTGCGGAAGTCCTTGTTGGTAGAGAAGGGCGCCCTGAACTTAATGGCATGAGCGTTGGCCATGTCTCCCTCTATGCTTTGGCACGAAGAGGCTCCCGTGAGTATGCCCACCTGGAAAGGCTTGCCCTCAGCATGCTCCCTGATGGCCCGCTTGCTGAGACACCTGAACACGGCCTTCGGATTGCCGTTAGGCGTAAATCCACCCAGCCCTATATAGTCACCGTCGTTGATAAGTGCTGCTGCTTCTTCAGCAGTAATGCGTTTGTATGCCATATAAAAATGTATTAGATTTGGTGCAAAGATAGCAAAAAATCAGCATATCAAGAGATAGTGTGAATAGATTTTTGTATTTTTGCATCTCAAACAAAGGCGTTATTATGGAACAAAGACTTATTATTTACAACACGCTAAGCCGTCAGAAAGAGTTGTTTCGCCCTATAGACCCCGGCCATGTGGGCATGTATGTGTGCGGACCAACTGTTTACGGCGACCCGCATCTGGGCCATGCGCGCCCCGCCATCACCTTTGATGTGCTCTTCAGATACCTCCGTCACCTGGGTTACAAGGTGCGTTATGTGAGGAATATCACTGATGTGGGCCACCTGGAGCATGATGCTGACGAGGGAGATGACAAAATAGAGAAAAAGGCTAAGCTGGAACAGCTTGAGCCCATGGAGGTTGCACAGTATTACACCAACCGCTATCACGACGCTATGAGGGCGCTCAACGTCCTGCCACCGTCTATAGAGCCGCATGCCACCGGACATATCATCGAGCAAGAGCAGTTGGTAAAGGAGATAATGGCCAATGGATATGCCTATGAGAGCAACGGTTCGGTCTACTTCGACGTAGAGAAATACGACCACGACCATAAGTATGGCATTCTCTCAGGGCGCAATCTCACCGACATGATCAACAAGAGCCGCGAGCTGGCAGGCACGTCAGAGAAGCGCAACCAGTGCGACTTTGCGCTGTGGAAGAAGGCACAGCCCGAACACATCATGCGATGGCCAAGTCCATGGAGCGACGGCTTTCCGGGCTGGCACTGCGAGTGCACGGCCATGGGACGCAAGTATCTGGGCAAGCACTTCGACATTCACGGAGGCGGAATGGACCTCATCTTCCCGCATCATGAGTGCGAAATAGCGCAGGCCGTAGCATCACAAGGCGACCAGATGGTGCACTACTGGATGCACAACAACATGATTACCATCAACGGACAGAAGATGGGAAAGAGCCTGGGCAACTTCATCACGCTCGAACAGTTCTTCAAAGGCACGCACAAGAGCCTGTCGCAGCCTTACTCGCCCATGACGATTCGCTTCTTCATACTTAGTGCCCACTACCGCGGAACGGTTGACTTCTCTAACGATGCCCTGCAAGCTGCGCAGAAGGGATATAACCGACTGATGAACGGAATAGACGACCTGAAGCGCATCACGCCCGCTGCAGAGAGCGATGAGGCTACGGCCAGCTTCGTAGGGGCACTGAGGCAAAAGTGCTATGATGCCATGAACGACGACCTGCAAACGCCCGGTGTCATCTCCAACTTGTTCGAGGCGTGCCACGTGGTGAACGCTCTGATAGACCATAAGGCAACTATCAGCGAGGCCGACCTCAAGGAATTGGCCGACACCATGAACCTCTTTGCCTTCGACTTGCTGGGGCTTTGCAAGGAGGGCGAAAGCGGAAACAAGGCTCGTGAGGAGGCTTATGCCAAGGTGGTGGATATGGTTATCGACCTCAGAAACAAGGCTAAGGCCGCCAAAGACTGGACTACCTGCGACCGCATACGCGACGACTTGAAGGCTGCAGGCTTTGAAGTGAAAGACACCAAGGACGGTGTTACGTGGAAACTGAATAAGTAACTCTTTTTATGGCGGGCACAGGGGCCTGGCTCTCATGCCCGCCATACAACTTAATACTCGCGCAGTTGCGCCCATGCCTTCTCTATAGAGGCATCCAAGGGCGTGGCTGCTGAAGGAACAGAGAAGGCCATTGACGGGGTCTTCTCTTTTTTTATGCGCTTCAGCGCGGCCTTGTCTATGGTGGCAGAGTCGGTGATGAAGAGCTCGCTCACAATGTCTATGCGCTCATCTTCGTCTTCTCCGCGATAGCGGGCATAGAGGGTTTGCCGCTTCGAGGCGCTCTTCAGGTCGGCCAGGGTGTAGCGCCCGTCGGCTCGTTTGCTGTAGGTCTCCGTGTCGTCGTAGGCCGTCATGCGTGCCACAATGCCGTACATCTTCAGCTCACTGAGGTCCAGCTCGTGCCCCTCACGCCCCGTCAGCTCGTCTATCTGCACGCTCACGGTGCCCTTGGTGTGCCTGATGGTGCCACAACGGTCGGCCCAGCGGTATACGTCGCCATTGTTCCGGGTAGAATATTCATCGCCTTTCAGGCTCTCTATCAGGGGCGTTACCTCTGGCGCGGGCAGGGCCATGCGCGCCAGGATGTCGTCTTCGCCGGCATCGGCAGCCTTCCTTCTGCGTTCGCCCAGAAACTTCCGGTCGGCAAACACCGTGCGCTTACTGTCGGCCTGAGTGCTGTCTGCTCCCGCCATGCCGATGGGAACATATAGCTCCATCATGCCGTCGATGAAGTAGGTCAGCCGCTGGTTGGTGAGCTGATATACCCTGTAATAGCCTTTGAGCCTTGTGTACTGCTGCTGTTGTGCCTGAGAAAGCGTGCTGGCAAGCAGCAGGGAGATGATGAGCAGAAGATGTTTCATGCTTGCAAAGTTAGTGCTTTTTTGGCCTAAATGCCTTTTCTGAATTTGTAATTAACCTTATTTATGCCTCCCGGAATACCATTCTTATCCTATAAAATAAATTATATTATATAGTAAAATAATTTATTTTCAGTTATAATATAATTTATATTATTTTCTGAAACAAATTATATTCTCTCAAGAAAGTAGTGCTATTTCATCTTCGTTGAGCCTCATTTGCGACGGCGTGGCGTGCTTTTGTCTCCACCTTAGGGGCTCTGCGAGGCTGAATAGGCAGTGGGCTGGTTGATTATAGGGGCATAAAAAGAGCCACTGCCAAGTGTATGGCAGTGGCTTAAAACATGCAGGGCGTGTGCTGATATGGGCTTCCGGCTATGTGCCGGGCGTGGTTTTCAGGCTACTTGCTGTCGCGTGCCCATGCGCGCTTCCACCACGTTCACCACGTAGTCGCCCAGCTTCTCGCACTCGCAAATAATGTCCATATACATCGTTCCGATGGCATAGGTGTACTTATGTTCGTTGACATCGTTGATGTTTTGGGCCTTGAGCTGCGAGCGATAGTTGTTTATCTCGTTCTCAATGTTGAATGAGCGGTTGGCATCTACGTCTTCACGGTGCCCTGTCAGCATGATGTTCATCTGCGAGAGGGCGTCGTCGGTGAGCTCAAACATCTGATGTATGTGCTCATACTGCTTCTCCGTGAAGTCTTCTTTGCTCATCATCTTACGGTTGATGGTGCGTGCCATGTTGTAGCATGAGTCGCCTATACTCTCTATCTCGCTTATTTCGCGCAGCATGGCCCTTATCTTGCTCTTGGTTTCGTCGCTCAGATGGGCGTCTGAAACATGGTTCAGATAGTTGGCTATCTCTATCTCCATGTTGTCGGAAATGCCTTCATACTTCTCTATTCGGGTGAAAATCTTGGTGAAGTTGTCGGTGTTCTTCTCCTCAAGCAGGTCTCTCACCATCTCGAACATGCGCTGTATGCGCTCGGCAAACGACTGTATCTCCTTCTGAGCTTCAAGCACTGAGAGCTCAGGCGTCTTCATGATGCCGGCCTGAATGAAGCGCAGGCGGAAGTCGTCTTCGTCCTTATTCTTCTTGGGCTTGACAATCCAGCACACCACTTTCTCTATAACGGGGATGAACCAAATAAGCACTGCGGTGTTGGTAACGTTGAAGCAGGTGTGAAAAGCGGCCAGCACGATGGGCAGTTTCAGGGCCTTCTGTGCTGTGGTATAGCCTATGCCTGAAGGGTTATAGCCTACGAGATGGCACACAAAGTCGACGAACGGATAGAACAGACACAGCACCCACACCACGCCAAAGACGTTGAACACCAGGTGAGCCATGGCAGCGCGCCGTGCTTGCGTATTGGCACCGAGAGCCGCAAAGTTGGCTGTTGCCGTGGTTCCGATGTTCTCTCCCAGCACAAGGGCAATGCCCAGATAGATGGGAAGCACGCCCGTAGAGCACAACATGATGGTGATGGCCATCACGGCAGCCGAGCTTTGCACGACGCAAGTGATGACGGTGCCTATCAGAACAAAGGTGATGATGGTGAGATGGCTGTGGATATCGAAGCTGGAAAAGAACCTGATGGCTTCTGGGTTGTGCTCTAGGTCGAGCGCTTTGCCTGCGTCTCCGAGTAGCACAAGGGCGAAGAAAAGAAACGCTATGCCAAAGAGAAAGTCGCCCACATAGCGGTGATTCTTGGTGTAGATGAGGATTATGCCGAGGAAGAAGGCCGGAAAGACCGCCATGGTGAGGTCTACATTGTAGCCCAACGACATAATCCAGGCCGTGAGGGTGGTGCCTATGTTGGCTCCCATAATGACGGATATGGCCTGAGCCAGGGTGAGTAGCCCCGCGTTAACGAAGCTTACAGTCATCACAGTGGTGGCCGACGACGACTGCACGGCGCATGTTATAAACGTTCCGGTGAGCATACCGGTAAATCGGTTGGTGGTCATTGTGCCCAGAATAGAGCGCAACTGCGAGCCCGCCATCTTTTGCAGGGCCTCGCTCATTACTTTCATGCCATAGATAAGAAGGGCTAACGAGCCTACTATCTTCAAGAATATGGCTAAATAATTAGCTGTTGTCATGTAACAGGTGTTTCAAATGCGTTGCAAATATAGTGATTTTTATTTTCTTTCCTAGTCACTTAGACCATTTTTTTGCTATTTTTTTGTGTCTTTCTACCATCACTTTAGGGTCTTTATCGCCAATAGATGCCTTTTTAACTTTTTATAGTCAAAATGTTTTTGTGGTTCATTTGATAATTGCTAACTTTGAACTTGCGATTCTGAAATCAATAACCGAATCTATCATGAAGAAGAATATCACCATCAGATGCATAAACAACAACACCAAGAAAGTTGTGGAGACAGGCAGCACGCTCAGCGATATCTATCCCCTCATGGGGCTGGATATGAAGTACGGACCCGTGTCGGCCAAGGTAAACAACAAGGTGGAGGGCATGCATTTCAGCCTGTTCCATAACAAGAACGTGGAGTTTCTGGATATGCATTCGCCCAGTGCGCTGCGCGGTTATACGCGCACCTTGTTCTTTGTGTTGTGCAAGGCGGTGCACGACATATATCCAGAAAGCAGCGTGGTGATAGATATTCCCGTGTCTAACGGCTACTACTGCGACCTGCATCTGGGCCATGAGGTGACGCCGGAAGATGTTGACAAGATACGCAACAGGGTGCAGCAAATCATCGATGCGCACATTCCTGTGAGGCGATTTGAGGTGCCTACGGAAGACGCGGTGAGGATGTTTCAGGACAAAGGCGACATGGCCAAGGTGAAACTGCTGAAGAGTACGGGCCGCCTTTACACCACTTATTATCAGATAGACGATTATGTGGACTATTATTATGGTTCTCTTCTTACCAATACTTCCAAACTTTATCTCTTCGGAATAGAACCTTATTATAAAGGTATACTGCTGCGTATACCCTCAAGGCAAGACCCTTCTAAGCTGGGACCGCTGGTAAAACAAAACAAGATGTTCGAAATCTTTCAGGAACATCATAAGTGGCAGAACATCGTGGGCATCAGAACGGTGGGCGATTTCAACGATGCTGTGGCCAAAGGTCATGCCACCGAAATCGTAAACGTGTCTGAAGCACTTCAGGAAAAGAAGATTTCGCAGATTGCCGACAGTATTGCAGCGCGTAAAGGCGTGAAGCTTGTGCTGCTGGCCGGCCCTTCTTCGAGTGGAAAAACAACTACCTGCAAGCGCCTGTCCATACAATTACTGGCCAATGGCATTAAACCGCTGGAGATATCCTTGGACGATTACTTCGTGGATAGGGCGCATACGCCGCGCGATGAGAACGGAGAGTATGACTATGAGAGCATTTACGCGCTCAACTTAAAGCTCATCAACGAGCAGTTTAATGCCTTGTTCAGAGGCGAGGAGGTGGAGCTGCCACGCTATAACTTCCAGACCGGCGTGAGCGAAAAGAGCGGAAAGCGGTTGAAGATGAGTGATAACAACGTGTTGGTTGTTGAGGGTATTCATGCGTTGAACCCCGAACTGACCGCGCAAATACCCGAAGAGATGAAGTTCAGGGTGTATGCTTCGGCGCTGACCACCATCTTGTTGGACGACCATAATTATATTCCGACGACAGACAACCGGCTGTTGAGGCGCATCATTCGCGACAATAAGTACCGCGGAGTGACGGCTCAGGAAACCATACACCGCTGGCCTTCGGTGCGAAAGGGCGAAAACAAGTGGATATTCCCCTATCAGGAGAATGCCGATGTGATGTTCAATACAGCCATGATATACGAACTTGCCGTTATCAAGTCGCAGGCCGAGCCGCTCCTGGAGCAGGTGCCTGAAGACTGTGAGGAGTATAGTGAGGCTTACAGATTGCTCAAATTCTTGAAGTACTTCAAGCCTATTCCCTACAAGCAACTGCCTCCTACCTCGTTGTTGAGGGAATTCCTGGGCGGCTCTTCGTTTAAGTATTGAGCGATGAAAAGGCTGTTTTTAGACCCTAAACTGCGAAAACGAATTTGTTATATGACTAAAATCATACTATGGAAGAACAATTAGAAGTAAAAGAGTTGCACCAAGTAGTGGTGCGCTTCTCAGGTGATTCGGGTGACGGAATGCAACTTGCCGGCAACATCTTCTCCACTATATCGGCTACAGTGGGCAACGGCATCTCTACATTCCCTGATTATCCGGCCGACATTAGGGCGCCCAAAGGGTCGCTCACGGGTGTGTCGGGCTTTCAGGTACACATCGGCGAGGGCAAGGTTTACACGCCGGGTGACAAGTGCGACGTGCTCGTGGCCATGAATGCCGCGGCACTTAAGACGCAGTATCGCTATGCCAAGCCGCAGGCTACGGTGATTATCGACACCGACAGCTTTGGTCCCAGCGACCTGCAAAAGGCGCAGTTCAGGTCTGATGATTATCTAGGCGAGATGAATATAGACCCCGATACGGTGGTGGCTTGCCCCATCACGCGCATGGTGAAGGCCTGCCTGGCTGACAGCGGAATGGACAATAAGGCCATTCTGAAGTGCCGCAACATGTTTGCTTTGGGCATTGTGTGCTGGCTGTTTAACCGCGATTTGGAGCTCGTGAGGAACTTCCTGAATGAGAAATTCGCCAAGAAGCCGGGCATAGCAGAGAATAATATGAAGGTGGTTCAGGCCGGTTACGACTACGGAGCCAATACGCACGCCTCGGTGCCCGCCACGTATCGCATTGACTCGAAGGTGAAGATGCCGGGCCGATATATGGACATCACGGGCAACAAAGCTACGGCTTATGGCCTGATAGCAGCCGCAGAAAAGGCCGGACTGAAGCTTTATCTGGGCTCATACCCCATTACTCCTGCCACTGGCATACTGCATGAGCTGGCCAAGCATAAGTCGCTGGGCGTGGTGACCGTGCAGTGTGAGGATGAGATATCGGCATGCTCAAGTGCCGTGGGAGCCTCTTTCGCTGGCGCCCTGGCCGCTACCAGCACTTCCGGACCGGGCATCTGCCTGAAGAGTGAGGCCATCAACCTGGCTGTGATAGATGAGTTGCCCCTCGTGGTGATAGACGTTCAGCGTGGCGGACCATCTACCGGACTGCCCACAAAGAGTGAGCAAACCGACCTGCTACAGGTGCTCTATGGACGTAACGGAGAGAGTCCGATGCCCGTCTTGGCCGCTACGAGCCCAACAGACTGCTTCATGTGCGCCTACATGGCGGCAAAGATAGCCCTTGAACACCTCACTCCGGTGGTGATGCTCAGCGATGCTTTCATCGCAAACGGCTCGTCGGCATGGCGCCTGCCCAACATAGACGACCTGCCGGACATCCATCCTCATTACGTGACAAAGGACCAAAAGTATAAGTATACGCCTTATGTGCGCGACCAGAAGAGTGAGGTTCGCTATTGGGCCATACCGGGACAAGAGGGCTATACCCATATCCTGGGCGGCCTGGAGAAGGACGGTGAGACCGGAGCTATATCCACTGAGCCGGAGAACCATAACCTGATGGACCATATAAGATATGAGAAAGTGGCCCGAATAGCTGTTCCTGACCTGAAAGTGATAGGCGATGCCGACGACGCACAACTGCTCATCGTGGGCTTCGGCAGTACGTTCGGTCATCTGATGGCAGCCATGGAGGAGCTTCGAGGCCGTGGTTATAAGGTGGCATTGGCACAGTTCAGCTTTGTCAACCCGTTGCCAAAGAACACCGCCGACGTGCTTCTGAAGTATAAGAAGGTGGTGGTGGCCGAGCAGAACCTGGGCCAGCTGGCTGCCTTGTTGCGCATCCGCATCAACGATTTCACCCCTTATCAGTATAATCAAGTAAAGGGTCAGCCCTTCGTAGTGAGCGAGTTGGTGTCGCAGTTTGAGAAACTTATCAACTCAACAGAGGCTCCAGGTAAGGCTAAAACCTATGAAGAGAAAGTATTAAGCATCTAACTTAAACGAAGAAGACAATGAATCAATATACAGCAAAAGACTTTAAGAAAGGTCAGCCCCGCTGGTGTCCGGGTTGCGGAGATCATTTCTTTCTGGCCAGTTTGCAGAAAGCAATGGCTGAGATAGGTGTTCCGCCTTACGAAACGGCAGTTATTTCAGGTATAGGATGCTCCAGCCGACTGCCTTATTATGTGAATGCTTACGCCATGCAGACCATACATGGGCGTGCGGCTGCCGTGGCAACGGGCCTGAAGGTGGTAAATCCCAACCTCACCGTATGGCAGATTAGCGGTGACGGTGACGGACTTGCTATCGGCGGAAACCACTTTATACATGCCATGCGGCGTAACATCGACATCAACATCGTGTTGCTCAACAACCGCATTTACGGCCTTACCAAAGGACAATATTCGCCCACTTCGCCACGCGGCTTTGTGTCTAAGTCTAGTCCTTATGGCACAGTGGAGGATCCGTTCCGCCCCGCTGAGCTGTGCTTTGGCGCACGTGGCCGTTTCTTTGCACGCTCAGTGGCCAACGACGGCGACGAGACGGTGCGCATACTCAAGGCTGCCAACAGCCATAAAGGTGCTGCGGTGTGCGAGATTTTGCAGAATTGCGTCATCTTCAACAATGGCGCTTATGACCCTATCTATACCAAAGAGGGTCGAAAGAAGAACGCTATCTATGTGCAGCATGGACAGAAACTGCTCTTCGGAGAGCACAGTGAGTACGGTCTGGTGCAGGATGGCTTTGGCCTGAAAGTAGTGGAAGTGGGCAAGGATGGCTATACCTTAGACGACATTCTGGTGCACGACGCGCATTGTGAGGACAACACCTTGCAGATGAAACTTGCCATGATGGACAACGAGCACGGCTTCCCGGTGGCCTTGGGTGTTATTCGTGACGTTGAAGCTCCTACCTATGACGAGGCCGTTAACCAGCAGATAGAAGAGGTGAAGGCCAAGAAACCTTATCATAACTTCACTGAATTATTGGAGACAAACGATATTTGGGAAGTGAAATAGCATCGAGAGTTAAACTTGATATTAGGCGTTGGAATGGGCTAAAATCCCACTCTAACGCTTTTTTTTATGTTCTAAAGCCAAGGCCTAAAGGCTATCTTGGTGGGGGAAATGGATGTTTTATGTAACTATCTAATACTCAACGATTTAACAAAATAGGCACTTTTGACTTGTAAAATAGGCACTTTTAGCTTGTAAAATAGGCACTTTTGGCTTGTGAAATAGGCCTTTTCGCCATGTAAAAGCATTGTTCTTGCAAAATCATATAGGTGTGTGTGGCTTCTTATTTTTGCATTTTCAGCTCAAAAAAGCCCTTTCCATCGTATTTAAGGCACGTTTTTCTCTGAGCAGAACGTGGAATCAGACTCTTGCTCGCGGGCCTTTTCCATGCGCTTGGCCAATGCTTTCAACTCGCTCCAGTGCTTTCTTGCAGCCTTCTCACCCCTCTTCATCATCTCCAAGACATCGTTTGGGGTGAAGCTGGCCGCGTCGAAGCCCTTCAAATTAGGGTTGATATAAATGTCGGCATCATGCCTGTTTTTGTTATATTTGGATATGTCGGGCCTCTCCAGAAACCAGTCTATCAAGCCTATCCCCGTCTTAAAGGCCGATGATTCGTCATGGTCATCGTGCTTGTTCTGTGTCAAATCGATGGCTATCACGATGTCGGCGCCCATGTTTCTGGCCACATCCACCGGCAAATTGTTCATCGCGCCACCGTCAATGAGCACCTTTCCGTCCATCCTGACGGGTGAGAACACACCCGGAATGGCCATGCTGGCCCTCATGCATTGAGCCAGTCGGCCGGAGTCGAGCACCACTTCGGTCTGCGTTCTCAGGTCGGTGGCCACACATCTGAAGGGTATGGGCAACTTATCGAAGTTCATTGGCGACATATACGGGTTCATCTCACCGCGCCAAGGCATCCTCGCCGCCGGGCTGCGGGCCACCATTGTGTCTAGAAGGTTGATAATACTGTGTTTGCCCAGCAGCTCTTTGCCAAACAGCTCCAGCCAGTTTTGTGAGCTGAAGAGTGAGTCTAGGTCGGCCGAACGGTAACCGATGGAATACATTCCGCCCACTATAGAGCCTATACTTGTGCCTGCTATCATGTCGATAGGCACTCCTGCCTCTTCAATAACCTTGAGGGCGCCGGCCTCTGCGGCTCCTTTGGCCCCTCCGCCGCCCAGAACAAGCCCCACGCGCGGCCTGCTTTGGGCAACTGCCATGAAGCTTATGCCGAATAAAAGGATGCTGAGTGATAATCTTCTTAACCTGTTTGTCATGCTACAAAGTTAACTTTTTTCATTCACATCATATCGGGTTGCGAGCTTATTTATCTTTTTTTTGCAACATATTGATGTCCCTTTCACCTCTTCGGAGGCATTAATATCTTTTATGACAACGTGATATGTCTTTTTTGAAAGATTATGTGTATCTTTGCAAAAACTATCTTTCCGAAACAATGAATACATTTAAACTCTCTCTTTTATTGCCTTTTCTGGCTGTTATGGGAGTGGCCCATGCGCAGCGCAACTTGAATTATTATCCCGACGGACCGGCTTTTGTATGTCTCAACGGCCATAATAAATACACCCGGGCTCTGTACGGTACCAATACCGAATGGCGACTTGAAACCTCTGACAGGCCCCTTTTCGCCTCATATAAGAAGAAGTCTTATCGCAACATAAGCTTTGCCTTGAAGGTGGGCGATAAGGAATTGCCGCTCACGCAAACGCGCTATTGCGAGGCCAGATATGAGGCCGGAATGCGCTATTACACCCTTACAGACGATAGTTGGGACGGCGGACTGCTTACCATCATCACCTTTGCGTGCGCCGACAGGGAGGGTGCGTTGTGGAAATTCTCAGCCGATGGCTTCACCAAACCGCTCACCTTGATAGGGCGGATAGGAGATGTGAAGAGCACATCGTTCTCACGTAACGGTGATTTAAGGGCCGACAAAGGCGACTTCGATCCCTCCGGCAAGAACGTAACCACACTGTCTTGCCCGTTGAGGGGCAATGTATATGCCCGGCTGAGCGTGCAAGGCACAGAACAATCGCTTACGCTTTCAACGGCCGATTCAGACAGTATAGCCTATGAGAATGCGTGGGACAAGGCCGAAGCACTGGGTAAAAACATCATGATAGTGACGCCTGATGCCTTCTTCAATACCCTTGGCGGAGCGCTCACTGCCGCTGCCGATGGCATCTGGGGAGCCGAAACAAATACTTGGATGCACGGTGCCATAGGCTGGCGAATGCCTTACAATGGTTGGCGGGGCGCTTTCGCGGGCGACTACGTGGGCTGGCCCGACCGGCAAAACACCCACTTCAGCAACTACGCGGCATCGCAAATCACCACGGTGGAGCCTGTTTCGCAGGCCGCCGCGCAGGATACTGCCAAGCATTTGGCACGCAGCGTGGAGCAACTAGGCACACCTCTGTTCAGCAATGGCTATATAGGCAGGTTTCCGAATGATGCCAAACGGCTCAGCCATTATGATATGAACCTTAACTTAATAGACGAATGGCTCACTCATCTGCAGTTTAATGCCGACTCATCTCAGCTCCGTGCCTTCTGGCCTACGCTGAAACGGCACCTGGAATGGGAGAAGCGAAACTTCGATCCTGATGATGACGGGCTCTATGATGCCTATGCCTGCATCTGGGCAAGCGATGCCTTATATTACAACGGAGGCTCTGTCACTCACAGCTCAGCCTATAACTATAGGGCATTTAAGCTGGCCGGACGCATCGCCGAGCTGTTGGGCGAGGATCCAACCTATTATAATAAGGAGGCGGAAAAGACCTTGCGGGCCATCAACCGCACGTTGTGGCTAGACGACGCGGGCCATTGGGCGGAGTATAAGGACTATATGGGACTCAGAAGGGTGCATCGCAATGCCGCTATATGGAGCATTTACACGCCCATAGACTGTGGTGTGGGTACGCCGGATCAGTGGTATAGGGCTACGCAATATGTTGATTCGTGCATTCCGCACATTGCCCTAGGCCCCATTGCGGTGCATGCTGGCGACGATATGTATCTAAAACAGAAGCTCGACTCGCTCACACAAGGAGCTGAGAACCTGAAAACCATCAGCACAAGCGGCTGGCAGCCATACGAATGGAGCATCAACAACGTTGCTCCGGCAGAGGTTATGCACATGGCTTTGGCCTATTTCAAAGCCGGAAGGGCCGAAGAGGGCTATCAACTCCTCAAGGCCAGCATCCTGGATAACATGTATCTGGGAGCCAGCCCCGGCAATTTCGGACAGATAAGCCATTACGATGCCGCGCTGGGAGAGAAGTATCGCGACTTTGCTGACGTGGTGGGCATAGGCTCAAAAGCCCTTGTTGAAGGACTGTTCGGCATAGAGCCGGCCGCCCTCTACGGCAAGTGCTACATCAACTATCGCCTTCCCAAGGCTTGGAAGTGGGCTCTCATCTCAACGCCATACATCACTGTGCACTTCAAGCAGGCCGATGACAAACTGCAATATACCGTCACCCAGCACTTCGCCAAGCCTCTGCAGATAGTGATTAAGGCGGGCAGCGAGACCGTTGTGGGCAATACCGACTCGGTGCAAACCTTCTTTCTGCCCGTTTCAGCCATACAACAGCAGGCTCGGCAGGTAGCAGCTAATGTGTATGAGCGGCCGGATACCCTAGACTGGGGCACAGGCTTAGAAGGTATTCTGCCAGCCAAGTGCAAGGAAGTGGACCTAAGTAAGGCATATAATGCCAAAGTGTCAGACATCTTCAAGAACCGTTATGTCTCGCCACGGCCACCTTTCACAACGCTTGAGATGCCTGTGCAGGGTGTGGGCGACTGGTGCTCGTGGGGCAAAACAGCCGACATCAACGACTCGGTGTTCCGTTCTCTCATCAAGGATGGGCGCTTCTCAACTCCTATGGGACTCGCTTTTCGCTCGCCCAAAGAGGGTAGCAATATTGTCTATACGTCGCTTTGGGACAACTATCCCGACAGTGTGAGCATCCCGCTTGAGGGGCGTGCCTCACGTGCCTACCTGCTTTTGGCCGGCTCAACCAATCATATGCAGTATGACATACCTAACGGTCAAATCGTCATAACCTATGAGGATGGCAGTACAGACAGTCTTATGCTCGTCAATCCGTATAACTGGTGCCCCATAGAACGTGACTATCTGAACGACGGAAAGGCCTTCAAGCTGACAGTGCAACGGCCCTATCGTGTGGAGTTGGGCACCGGACGGGTGTCGCGAACGCTGCTTGCCGACGACCCAAATCCTGAGCCCCGCACACTGAAAGGGGGCGCGGCAGAGATTCTGAGTATGCGTCTTAACCCCAAGAAAAAGCTCAGAAGCCTCACCTTGCGCACCTTGTCAAACGATGTCGTCATTGGTCTGATGGGGCTAACGTTGCAGAAATAATCTGAAAAATACCTACTTTTGAGGATAATGCCAATTCTTGTTTTTCAAGGATTGGCATTATCTTTGCAGATGACATTGTGTAAGTTACATTATAATAACATAAAGATGAATAGCATGAAGATAGAAGAAGTACATGCCAGAGAGATATTAGACTCTCGCGGCAACCCTACAGTAGAGGTTGAAGTAACGCTGGATAACGGCGTAACAGGGCGTGCCAGCGTTCCGTCAGGTGCGTCTACAGGTGAGAACGAGGCCCTTGAGCTGCGCGACGGCGATAAGAATCGCTTCGGCGGAAAGGGCGTCCTTAAGGCTGTGGATAACGTTAACAACATCATAGCTCCTGCTCTCAAAGGCTGGAATGTGCTGGAACAGCGCAAGATAGACTATAAGATGCTGGCCTTGGACGGCACACCCACCAAGTCGAAACTGGGCGCAAATGCCATCTTGGGCGTCTCTTTGGCCGTGGCACATACCGCTGCCAAGGCCCTGGGCCTGCCTCTTTACCGCTATATAGGCGGCGCAAACACCTACGTAATGCCTGTTCCGATGATGAATATCATCAACGGTGGCGCGCACAGCGATGCCCCGATAGCCTTCCAGGAGTTTATGATTAGGCCCGTAGGTGCTTCGTCTGAGCATGAGGCTATACGCATGGGAGCCGAGGTTTTCCATGCTTTGCAGAAGAATCTGAAGCAACGTGGCCTCTCAACAGCCGTTGGTGACGAGGGTGGATTCGCTCCCAAGCTCGACGGAATAGAGGATGCTCTGCAGAGTATTGTGGATGCTGTGAAGGCAGCAGGCTATGAACCGGGTCGTGATGTACGCATTGCCATGGACTGTGCAGCGAGCGAATTCTCGGTGAAAAAGGACGGTAAGTACTACTATAACTACCGTGAGCTGAGCAACGGAATGCCTAAAGACCCCAACGGCAAGGTGCTATCAGACGATGAGCAGATTGCTTATCTGGAGCAACTCATATCAAAATATCCTATCGACTCCATCGAAGACGGCCTCGACGAGAACGATTGGGACGGATGGGTGAAGCTCACCAAGGCTCTCGGAAGCCGTTGCCAGCTGGTTGGCGACGACCTCTTCGTGACCAACACCAAGTTCCTTGAGAAGGGAATCAAGCTAGGCGCGGGCAACGCCATCCTTATTAAGGTGAACCAGATAGGCTCGCTCACCGAGACACTTGAGGCTATTGAGATGGCACACCGCCATGGTTACAACACGGTAACGTCACACCGGTCGGGTGAGACGGAGGATACCACCATCGCAGATATAGCTGTTGCCACCAACTCTGGGCAGATTAAGACCGGCTCTATGTCGCGTACTGACCGCATGGCAAAGTACAATCAGCTGCTGCGTATAGAGGAAGCGCTGGGCGACAGTGCCCGTTACGGCTATCAGAAGCTGAAGTAACATCATCTTATTTCATAGACAACAGAGGGGAGACGGGCCTTTATGGCTTTGCCTCCCTTTCTTTTTTGGCTGTCTGCACCTTTTTCATTACCTTTGCCACACCAAACTATAGCATTAAGAAAGTGTTGTTTCATCCGCTTCATACCCATGTTCAGCCACCGCTGAAGTTTAATAATCCCTTTTATTATGAGCCACACGAGCTGTGCCTCATGGCCGTTCGTGAGCTGCAAAAGCGGCTGCCCCGTCTTGCTGAAGGCAAGATGTTCGGAGTGCTTGTGGTGCGTAATGAGAGCGGTGAAATGGGCTATTTTCAGGCCTATTCGGGTCAAATGGATGGTTTGGAAGATGCTTCCGACTACGTGCCTCCGGTGTTCAGCTACCTTCAGCCCGATGGTTATTTCAAGCAAGAAGAGGCAGGCATCACGCTCATCAATCATCAGATAGCCCGCTTGGAGCAGTCGGTTGAGCGGCAAAAGTTGTTGTCTGAGCTGTCAGAACGACAAAAGCGAGGTGAGGCCGATGTGGCTTTGCACCGCCAACGCATGGCTGAAGCCAAGCAGCAGCGCGACGAACGCAGGCGCCAAGGCAATGTCTCACCGGCTGAGGCTGCCGAGATGGTGCGTCAGAGCCAGTATCTGAAGGCCGAATGGCGTAGGGCTAAGAAGCGATTTGCCGATGAAATGGAGAATATTAAGGCGCAAATAAGCGTTTTAGACCAACGCATCAATAAGCTGAAAGCGCAGCGCAAGCAACGTTCGGATGCCTTGCAGAACTGGCTGTTCAGCCATTTTGTTATGCTCAACGCGCGTGGTGAGCGCCGCGACTTGCCCTCCATTTTTCGCGACACCGTGTATAAAGTGCCACCATCAGGTGCCGGCGAGTGTTGCGAACCCAAGCTTTTGCAATATGCCTTTGCCCATCATTGCCGGCCATTGTGCATGGCTATGTTCTGGTGGGGACCCTCACCACGTGCCGAGGTGCGCCATGAGGGCCATTATTATCCTGCTTGCAGCGGCAAGTGCAAGCCCATTTTGGGGTGGATGTTGCAAGGGTTGGAGGTTGACAATCCCTCACCTGAGCTCACGGAACGCCAGAAGCTGGAGGTGGTTTACGAGGATGAGAGCCTTATAGTGGTCAACAAGCCGGCCGGTATGCTCAGTGTGCCGGGCCGTTCAGACCATCCCTCGGTGCTGTCGGTGCTGCGTTCGCAGGGCCAGGATGGCTCGCAATGGCATGTGGTGCACCGGCTCGACATGGCTACCAGCGGTCTGCTGGTAGTGGCTAAGACCCAAGAGGCGCACCGCAACCTGCAACGTCAGTTTGCAGCTCACACCATTCGCAAGCGTTATTCCGCCATACTGAGCCGCGCCGTTGCCCCCGGTCAGGGCACTATTACGCTGCCCCTGAGCCCCGATTTGCTTGATCGTCCGCGACAAAAAGTAGACTATCAGCATGGTCATCGGGCCATTACCTATTATCATATTAATAAGGTGGAGGATGGTAAGACATGGATTACGTTGCAGCCCCTTACCGGCCGAACCCATCAGTTGCGCGTTCATTGCTCGCATCAAGACGGTCTGAACGCCCCTATATGCGGCGACACGCTATATGGCTGCAAGGCCGACAGACTGTATCTGCACGCCGAATATCTTGCTTTTGTGCACCCCGTGACGGGCCAAAAGCTGCATTTTGAACGCAAGGCACCCTGGAAAGGCTGAGCTTCAGGACACGAAGAACATCACCAGCACCTGCGCAATAATCACTCTGATGAACATTCCCAACGGATAGACCGTGGCATAAGATATGCTGGCCGTGTCGGTCTTGATGCTGTCGTTGGCATATCCCAGCGCCATGGGGTTGGCCATTGCGCCGCACATAATGCCGCATATTGTTCCATAATCAAACTTCTTGCTCTTCAAGGCCACCAGTCCGATAATCAGAATAGGCACCAGGGTGAGCGCGAAACCAATGCCCACCCACAGCAATCCTTCGGGTCTGATAACGGTAGAAAAGAAGTCTTTGCCTGACTCCAGGCCCAGGCAGGCCAGGTAAAGGCTCAGTCCCAGCTTGCGAAGCATGAGCGACGCACTGCGCGTTGTGTATGCCACGACGTGCAAACGCGGTCCGAGGGCTCCTACCAATATGCCCATGACGATGGGTCCGCCCGCTGTTCCCAGGCGTATGGGGCTGCTGATGCCCGGCACCGAGAAGGGTATGGTGCCCAGCGCGAGGCCCAGTATCATGCCCATAAATATGCTGGCAAGGTTAGGTTCGTTGAGTGTTTTCACCGAGTTGCCTAAGAAATGCTCGGCATTATCCACGGCCTTGGGCTCTCCCACCACGGTAAGTCGGTCGCCATATTGCAGTATGAGGTCGTCGGTAGCCAGTAGTTTGATGTCGCCTCTGAGCACCCGGCTCACGTTCACACCATAGGTGTCGCGCAGTTTCAGGTTGCCCAGCTTCTTGCCGTTCAGTCCTGAGCGCGTCATCACAATCACCCTCGACTCCACATTAGAGTCTATGTGGTTCCAGTCTATCTTTTCCTTGTTCCAGTCTTTCTTCACTCTCTCACCAAAGAGTATCTCCATGGTGGGCACCTCGTCTTTGTTTGTCACCACCAGCACGTTGTCGCCGTGTTGCAACAGAGTGGTTGCAATGGGCAGGATAACCTCTTCTCCGCGCCATATACGCGACACGATGAACTTGGCGTGTGTGCCTCTGGCCACCTCGGCCAGCGTCTTTCCGGTCAGCGCAGGGTTCACCACGACAAACTGTCCTATGTATGTATGGTCTTCATCTTCCTTGTTCTTCGGCGTGAGGTCGGCGGGTTTCACAAACAACTTGCGCAGAAGCAGGATGGCCAGTATCACGCCCAGCACGCCCAACGGATAAGTAACGGCCGTAGCCAGTGCCGCCCTGCCGCCTCCAATGCCCATGTGCACCAGGGCCTGTTGTGCTGCGCCGAGTGCGGGCGTGTTGGTTGTGGCACCGCAAAGCACGCCCACCATGTCTTGCATGGGTATGCTGGTGCAGTAAGTGAGCGCTATGGCCATGAGCGTGCCCAGCAAGATGATGGCCAGCGACCACAGGTTGAGCGTCATGCCCTCATGCATGAACGAACCGAAGAAGTTGGGGCCGACGTGCAGACCCAACGTATAAACAAAGAGCACGAGGCCGAACGTCTCGCAGTAAGACAGCATCTGCTCGTCTACCGCAAGCCCTATGTGTCCGGCAAAGATGCCGATGAAGAATACAAAAGCAATGCCCAGTGAGATGCCCATGACGCGTATCTTGCCGCAGAGCAGGCCTATGGCGCATATCAGGGATATAACCACGATGGCTTGAAGCGCCGAGGGTATGTCAAAGAGAGCTTGTAACCAGTCCATAATCTATTTCTTATCCGACTGCAAAATTACGGCATTTATGCCTAATATCAAAATAAAGCGTCAATTATTTATACGCACCTTATGAAGGCACACAGGGAAATTGAATGCCCTAAAACGAAACATGACGACTTGGAAGTAAGTGTTTGGAAATCAAAAAGATATGATAATGTCGAAACATGGTGTCGTTTTCGACTTCCTAAATAGGCCTTTTTGCGATGCGAAATAGGCACTTTTGCGTTGCAAAACCATGCTTTTTACAAGCCCAAACCGCCTGTTTGGCAAAACGGTTTGGGCAGTATGATTTTTTTGTAAAGTTTATTCGTAATTTTTAAACCCTCCTTTCCGCATTCTTGGCGGAGTGAAACAGTCCGGTCTAAAGAATGTTGAGATAGCGCTCCAAGGGTATGCCCCGGTTCTTGTCGGTGTTGTTCTTGTTCAAGTCTATGAGGGTATACACGGCATCCATGGCCTTTTGCGTGCTGTCTTTCAGGCTCTCGCCGTCTAGCAGATGACCTATGCACACGGCCGAGAAGATGTCGCCCGTGCCGGGAAAGTGCACGGGTATCTCGGTGTAAGGCAGGCAGAAGAAGCTCTCTGAGGTATGGTTGAAGCCCACCACAGAGGGTTGTCCGTCCACCATAATAGATGTGATGAGCACGCTCTTGCTGCCCGTGGCATGCAGTGCGAGGGCCAATTGGCGTGCCTCTTGGGCCGTTACGCCTTGTCGGGAGAATGGGGTAGAGGTGAGATAACATGCCTCTGTGTAGTTGGGAAATATCAGGTCGGCCACGGCTATCATCTCTCTCATCGAACCGATGGTGGCTTCGGTGACGCCGTTGTATAGCTTTCCCTCGTCGCCCATGATGGGATCGACGAAGATGGTGGTGCCTTCGGCAGCCTGTTCGGTGCAGTAGCGTGATATGATGCCGGCCTGCCGCTCGCTGGCTATGAAGCCCGTAGAGATGGCATCATAGTGAAATCCCAGTTCCTTCCAGATGGGGAAAACGCCTTGTATGTAGTCTGTTGTCTCCAGAATGTTGAATTTTCCGTAGTCTAAGGTGTTGGAAACGAGGGCCGTGGGCAGGTTGTAAGTGGGGTAACCCATATATGACAAGATGGGCAGCATGGCTGCCGTGGCCACCTTTCCGTAGCCCGCCATATCGTTGATGAGGAGTATTTGCTTTTTCGCCATTTGTGTGTTGTGATATGAAATCGCCTGCAAAGTTACGCCAAAAGGGCAATATGTACAAAGAAAATGCACTTTTTGAGGCATGCAATAGCGTTTTTTTTCGTATTTTTGCACACAAAACAATTTACTAAAAACCATGAAGAGAATCTTCGCATCAGTATTTCTGGCCATTCTGCTTGCTACGAGCGGGCTGGCCCAACGTGCTGCCATCAACCGCCACGTGGTGGTGATGCGCAACAATCCCCATGTGGAAAGCGTCGACACCCTGTCGGCGTTCACGGTAGGCAACGGCCATTTCGCCATGACGGTGGATGCCACCGGCCTGCAAACCTTTCCCGAACAGTATAGCAAGGGCATGCCCTTGGGCACCTTCAGCGATTGGGGCTGGCACTCGTTTGCCAACACCGGCAACTATAAGCCTGCCGATGCCCTGGTGGCAAAAGATTTTGGCAAGGGGCACAAGGAACTCTATTCGGCCCAGTTTAAGAAGCCCGGCCGCCAGCATGACGCGTCAGAATGGTTGCGCAAGAACCCGCACCGCCTTCACTTGGGCGCGCTGGGTTTCGACTTCTCAGGCCTGGATGGCAATGGCATTCAGGGCGTGAGCAATGTGGCGCAGACCCTGGATATGTGGACGGGTTGCGTGAGCAGCAGCTTTGATTATGCCGGACGGCACTATGATGTGCGCACGGTGTGCGACCCGCAGCATGACCGTGTGGCCGTGAGCATACACAGTGACGGGCCCATCCGTCTGGCCTTGCGCTTTCCTTATCCCACGGGCGGACATTCAGACGATGCCTGCAACTGGCTCGCCAACGATAAACACAGCACGCAACTCAGTGTTGTGAGTGGACGAGAGGCGACCATCACCCGCCAGATTGACGCCACTCGCTATGGCGTTTGGCTGAAAGCCAGTGCCGATGCCGGCTTCTCGTGTAGTGAGAATACGGTGCGCATAAGCACTCAGGCGCACGACTTCAGTCTGGTGTGCGCCTTCTCTCCTAAGCCTGTCACATCACCTTCGGCTCTTGGTACGGCTTCGGCCGATGCTTCGTTCGGGGCCATCGAGCAGGCCTCGACACGCTACTGGCAAGGCTATTGGCAGAAGGGCGGCATCGTAGACTTCTCGCATGTGGCCGATAAACGGGCACGCGAGATAGAGCGGAGAGCCATTCTGTCGGCCTATCTGCTGGCCGTGAACGACGCAGGCAGCACGCCTCCGCAGGAAACGGGACTCACTTACAACAGCTGGTTTGGCAAGTTTCATCTTGAGATGATATGGTGGCACCAGGCTCAGTTTGCCCTTTGGGGGCATCCTGAGCTGCTCGACCGCTCGCTGCAATGGTACTTCAAGGCCGAGCCTATGGCCCGTGAGATAGCCAGGCGGCAGGGCTATCAGGGCGTGAGATGGATGAAGATGACCGATCCCAGTGCGCAGGAGGCTCCCTCCAACATAGGTTCTTACCTCATCTGGCAGCAGCCGCACCCCATCTATCTGGCCGAACTGCTCTATCGGGCGGCTCGTGCCGAGGCACAAAACGCGGGCTATGGCTCTGCCACAGGCCATAAGACTACGCCTAAGGAGGTGATAAACAAATATGCCAAGATAGTAGATGAGACGGCACAGTTCATGGCCTCGTTTGCCACTTATGACGCCAAACGCAAGCGTTATGTGCTGAAGGGCTGCATCCCGGCACAGGAAACGTTGCCGGCCGACACCACTTTCAACCCGCCCTTTGAGCTGTCTTACTGGCATTATGCCCTCGAGACAGCCCAGCAATGGCGGCTGCGCAGGGGGCTGAAGCGCAACGCTCAGTGGGATAAGGTGCTCAAGCAGCTCTCGCCACTGGCTTATAATGCCGACTCGCTCTATCTGGCTGCCGAGAGTGCTACCAATACTTATACCAACGTGAGGTGCACTTCCGATCACCCGGCTCTGCTGGGTGCGCTCGGCGTTTTGCCAGACAACAGCCTGATAAACGACAAAGTGATGAGCAAGACGCTCGACTGGATATGGCAAAACTGGAACTGGCCCACCTCGTGGGGATGGGATTTCCCCATGACAGCTATGACGGCAGCCAGACTGCATAGGCCAGACCGGGCTGTGGATGCGCTGGTGATGCCTATGCAGAAGAATACGTATCTGAATAACGGACATAACTATCAGGACGGCCGACTGCGTGTCTATCTGCCCGGCAATGGCGGACTGCTCACTGCAGTGGCTATGATGTGCGCCGGATGGGACGGCAGCACGCGGCCCAATCCGGGTTTCCCCGCCGGGTGGGACGTGCGTTGGGAGGGGCTGTTGCCTATGCCCTAAAGGCTTGATATGGGCAGTCTGCCTGACAGAATGGTGTATATTAAAAGCCGGCATCATGCGCTGATGCCGGCTTTTAAGCTCTTATAACCTGTTATGTGACCGTTTATGCGGATTAGCTTCCCCGCTTTGCCCAGTCGCCCCGGTCTAGTTCGCGGTAACTGATGGCCTCTGCCAGATGCTCGGTGCGTATGTTTTCGCTTCCCGCCAGGTCGGCTATGGTGCGTGCCACCTTCAATATTCGGCTGTAGGCACGTGCGCTCAGCCCCAGCTTCTCCATGGCACTGCGCAGCATGCTCAGGCCGTTGTCGTCGGGTTGAGCGTATTGGTGAATGAGCCGCTCGCTCATTTGGGCGTTGCAGTGTATGCCTTTGCAATTCTTGTATCTAGCTGATTGTATGGCTCTTGCGGCCATTACGCGCTGCCTGATGGCGCTGCTCGGCTCGCCGGGTGCCGCCTTTGATATGGACTGAAAGGGTACGGGGGTTATGCTGCACTGTATGTCTATGCGGTCGAGTAGCGGCCCGCTTATCTTGTTCATGTAGTTTTGTATCTGCCCGGGAGTGCACACACAGTGGTGGTTAGGGTCACCATAATAGCCGCAGGGGCAGGGGTTCATGCTGGCAACAAACATAAAGCTGCACGGAAAAGTAACGGTGTAGCGGGCCCGGCTGATGGTGATGAGGCGGTCTTCGAGTGGCTGTCTGAGCACCTCCAGCGTGTGCTTGTTGAACTCGGGCAGCTCGTCGGCAAACAAAACACCATTATGCGCCAGGCTAATCTCGCCCGGCATGGGTGTCTGACCGCCTCCTACGAGGGCCACTTCGGATATGGTGTGGTGCGGAGCACGGAACGGTCGCTGGTTGATAAGGCCCGTGTGGTTGTTCAGCTTGCCTGCTATGGAGTGTATCTGCGTGGTTTCCAGACTCTCGGCGAGCGTCAGAGGGGGTAGGATAGAGGGTAGTCGCTTGGCCATCATGCTCTTTCCGGAGCCCGGCGGACCTATCATGATGAGGTTATGTCCGCCTGCCGCCGCCACCTCAAGGGCTCTTTTCACGCTCTCTTGGCCTTTTACGTCGGCAAAATCAAGGTCGAAATTGTATTGATGTTCGTAGAACTCCTTGCGAGTATCTACTATGCAGGGTTCAAAAGAGGTTGTTCCATTCAAGAAGCTAATCACTTCTACGAGGTTGTTCATGCCATATACCTTCAGCGTATCCACAACGGCGGCCTCCCGCTCGTTGGCTTTAGGTACGATGAGGCCGTCGAAATGCTCGGCGCGGGCGCGTATGGCGATGGGCAGGGCGCCCTTGATGGGCTGCAAGGAACCGTCGAGGCTCAGCTCGCCCACCATCATGTAGCGCTGCAGGTTGTCGCAGTTCATCTTCTCATTGGCAGCCAGTATGGCAATGGCCAGGGGCAAGTCGAAGCTAGAACCTTCCTTTCTGAGGTCGGCAGGTGCCAGGTTTACCGTGATGTCGGCCACCGGAAACTTATATCCAGTGTTGAGAAGTGCGGCGGCAATGCGGTCATGACTCTCTCTCACAGCCGCGTCGCCAAGCCCTGTAAGGTGGTAGTGCACGCCACGGGTTATGCTCACCTCCACTGTGATGGTGGTTACCTCAAGTCCGTTGATGGCCGCGCAAAAAGTCTTGACAAGCATGTTAAGGATATAGTTTGTTTATTTCCTGTCTGATGGTGTTGGGGTTGTTGATTTTCCGGGCGAGCCTTCCGTTGTTGTAAATCAGCACTTCTGGCACGCTGCCAATGCAGAAGGCACGCATGAGCGAGCCGTCGAGCATGTTGCCGTCGCACACATTCTGCCAGGTTATATCGTTGTTCTTCATGTATTCGGTGCATTGTTTCGGGTCGGCATCAGCGCAGATGCTGAGCAGCTTGAGCGCTCCGTGCGAGCGGCCGAGGGCATCCTTCAGCATCCGCTGCACGTCTTGTCCTTGATAATCCCATGAGGCATAGGTGCTTATGATGGTGGTTCCCTTGGCATAATCGGCCCTTCTTACAGGCTTGCCATATACGTCTGTGCCCTTGAAGTTGGGCATGGCGGCTCCCTGACTCATTGCTTTGAGTGGGTCTACATGCCGTCTGAGCCATGACAGATAGTTGTTGTCGGGCTGCTTGGCAGCCATCAGAGCAAGCAGGCCAGATGCCTTTGGATAGTTGACAACGGGCTGTTGCAAGAAGTATTTGCGCACTAAGTAAACGCCTACGGGCGACTCCGGGTGGTCGTGAATGAACATCTCGGCATATCGTATCTGCTCTGGTGGTGAGGCATTTGCTGTTTGCCGGCGGAACTTCGTCATCAGTTTGTTGTCGTCGGTGCCCGTTACCTCCATCTCTTTCAGGTGTGATGCGTCGGCCTTAATGTCTACGCTCTTGCCTGAAGCGGCGAAGATGGGTTGCTCAGAAAAGTTTGGAAACACAATCATAAGCACCGACTGGCGCTCCATGGGCACTTCATAGGCAAACCGTCCACCCTGTATCTTGATGGTGTCTATGCCGTCTATGCCTCCGTCCAGGCTGTAAACGTAGAGCTCACCTTGATTGATATGAAGGAAACGACCTTCTATTTTGAAGCGTCCACTGCTTGTTCCGCACCCTGCAAGTGCTAAAATAAGGAATAAGAAACATGTGAGTTGCTTCATGTGTAAGAAGTTTTAAGGGTGCCGCGAGCGGGACTCGAACCCGCACAGCCATTACTGGCCAAGGGATTTTA
>SAMEA3663054__coassemble_561_pt1 | contig 31376 bp, 19 predicted proteins | sample SAMEA3663054__metabat2_low_PE_005 | metagenome-assembled genome bin SAMEA3663054 (sample SAMEA3663054) | pig gut metagenome | biome: pig gut; feature: pig-associated habitat; material: faeces | place: France | collected 2012 | reverse complement strand
CCTACAAGCTATGGTGCACAAGGATGTTGGCCGGCACAAGGCACGGCCACTACAACTCCTGATTATCGCAATAGCGTGCAGTCAACTACCTGAAGATGTATTCCTACAAGCTATGGTGCACAAGGATGTTGGCCGGCACAAGGCACGGCCACTACAACTCCTGATTATCGCAATAGCGTGCAGTCAACTACCTGAAGATGTATTCCTACAAGCTATGGTGCACAAGGATGTTGGCCGGCACAAGGCACGGCCACTACAAATGCTGATTATCGCAAAAGGATTGTGCGTTAAATTCTGAAGGTGACAGGCAGCACCATCCAGAAGCCATAGGGTTTACCATTTATGCGCGGAGCCTTCCAACCATCTCCCAGACGCACCACACGCACAGCCTCAACGCAGAAGAGGCGAGCCACCTCACGCTGTAAGGCGGCTCTGTCATGCTCCAGCTGATAGCGTATCTCGTCGGGCAGCTTCTTACCGGGCTGCATTAGCAAGTTCTCGCACGTCACTTTTCCTATGCTGTCTATGCGTCCGGAAGGGTCGATATGAAAGGACACGCGCACCTTGGCCGATGCGTTGAGCTCCATAGCCAGCTCAGGAAACCTGATGTTATCAGCCAGAAAGCGGCCCAAGGCATTCTTTCCGCCCGTATATTCCGGGTCAGAGAAGTGCATACCCGCACCCCAGTTGACAACCACCTTGCTCAAGTCGAGCCCCTCAAGACATGCTTTGAGCTTATGTATATCCACCGTTGCAAGCAGCACACGGCGGTCGGCGTCGAGCACGTAATAGGTGGGTATCCAACTCACTCCGAACTGCTTAGACACCTCAGTGTCCTTCCATTTCTTCAGTTCCGAGAACCGTTGCCACCCTATGTCCTGCGCTTTACAGAAGCTGTCAAGCCTGGCTTTGTCGGTGTCGAAGCTCACGCCGACAAACGATATGGAGTCACCCTGATACTGCTTCACCAGTTTTTTCATTTCCGGCAAGTCGCGCCTACAGTCTCCGCACCATGAAGCCCAGAAGTCGAGCACGGTGTAATGTCCCTTCGTATTGGCCAAGGCATAATCCGATAACTCCGACACATTGAGCATAGGAGCCTCCGTGCCCACGGGCAGCAGGCTCTTGGCGTAAAGTGAATCTAAGTCAGCCGCCTCCGCATGAAGCGACAGGCACAGCATGACTATGCCTAAGATGTTTGTTACTTTCATTACGATTTAAATTTTATGTATGGTTAGAGTTTGGTCACAATAGTCAATCACTGCCGTCCGGTGCGTGATAAAGATAATTGTTTTGTCATGCCTGGTCAGGATGTTCTGCAGCAGTTTGCGTTCCGTTTCCGGGTCGAGGGCCGACGTAGCCTCATCAAAGAGCATGATAGAGCGATTGCGCAGCAAGGCACGCGCGATGGCAATGCGCTGTGCCTGCCCCTCGCTGAGCCCCCCACCCTGCTCGGTGCAATAGGTGTCGAGGCCGTCGGGCAAGTCGAACACAAAGTCGGCGCAGCTCTGGTGCAACGCCTCGTGCATCTCCTCATCAGTAGCCGAGAGCCTGCCCAGTCGCAGGTTGTCGCGTATGGTGCCACTCATCAGGGTGTTGCCCTGCGGCACATACACAAAGTTGGCACGCATCAGGGGCGAAAGAGCCATTCTTCTGCCCTGCCTGTCATATATCTCTATAGAGCCCTGCTGGGGGTGCAGCAAGGCCAGCAGCAGGCGCACCAGCGTGGTTTTTCCCGCTCCCGTCTCGCCCAGAACGGCCGTGCACGAGCCCGGTGTGAAGTCGAACGACAGTTGTTCGATGACATTGCCGTCGGCCGCGTCATAGGCATAGCTCACGTTGTTAAGCCTCAGCCCGCACGGAGGCGGCAACAAGATGGGGTTGCCCTGCTCTTCCAGCGGATCCTCCTCAAGCTCCATGAGGCGCTCGGCAGCCGTAAACACGCTCACGAAGGCCGGAACCAGCTTGGTGAGCTGCCTTGCCGGGCTCTGTATCTTATTGACCAGCTGCAAGAAAGCGGTCATGCCGCCAAATGTAAGCGTGTGTCTTGACATGCGCAGGGCCGCCCAGGCAAAGGCCACGAGATAGCCCAAGGCGAAGCCGAAGTTGAGAACGAGGTTGGAGAACACCGAGAAGGCCGTGCGCCTCACCACCTTATGGCGCAGCTCGCGTTGCGTGTTCTCCAGCCTGCTCACCATGGTGGCATCGCTCTCCAGCGTCTTGATGAGCATACGGTGCTGTATGGTTTCCTGCAAGACGCTCTGCACCTTAGAGTCGGAGTCGCGCACCTGTCTGGTCAGCTTGCGCATCTGTCTGACATACACCTTGCTCACCAGCACGAAAAGGGGTATCATAAACACGATGAGCAAGGCCAGCCGCCAGTCCATGGAGCACAAATAGCAGAAGGCGCCCACAAAGAGTGCCAGCGTAGAGAGTGTGGAAGGAATGGTCTCGGTGAGGAAGGTAACCACGTTGCTCACGTCAAACTCCAGCCTGTTAAGCACGTCGCCGGAGTGCAGGCGCTCTCTTCCGTGCCACTCCGAGCGCAACATGCGGTCGAGCATACGCTGCTGCATACGGTTCTGAGCCTTGATGCCCAGCAGATTTCTTATCCACACAGCCGATATGTTGAGTGCGAAGTCGCACAGAATAAGGCCACCCATGAGTGCCACGGCCCAGAATATGCTGCCCGGCCGCACGTGTGACGCCACGTCGATGGCGTGCTGTACGGCCCACACAGAGGCCAGTGACACCACCACGTCGAGCAGGCCCACAGTGGCATTCAGCACAGCCTGCAGCCGGTTTCCGCGCCAGGCGCGCCACAGCCATCTGAAGATTTCGGCCGTAGAATACTTGTTGTGCGGCACCTTCAGCAGGTTTTTCACTTGTGATAAATATCGCTTAGCCATAGCCTTAATGGTTAGTCGCGTGTGTCAGCGCCCCACATCATCTTTTCTCTCAGCGTAGAGAAGTATCTCCGGCCCGTCTTTTTCAGTACTCTGACCACGTAGGGAGCCTTCTTGATGGTTATTCTCACACCCTCGTGATGCTTCTCTGACCGGCCGTCTACGGCCACCAGGAAGTTGTGCGAGCGGCTTTTCACCTCCAGCGTAATCTCCGAGCTGTTGTCTATCACGATGGGGCGTATGCTCAAGCTGTGCGGAGCCACCGGCGAGAGGCACAGCACACCCGTCTGCGGCACGATGATAGGTCCGCCGTTGGAGAGCGAATAGGCCGTAGAACCCGTGGGGGTGCTCACGATGAGCCCGTCGGCCTGATAGGTAACCAGATATTCGCCATTGATGCTGGCGCGTATCGATATCATCGAAGCGTTGTCGCGCTTCAGTATGGCAATCTCATTCAGGGCATAGGGATAGCCCTCCAAAGGCTCGCCCTCTATGCTCAGGCCTATGCAGGTGCGGTCTTCCACGCAGAAGTCGCCCTCGTATATGGCCTCCAGAGCCTCCTCGGCCTCTGTGGGAAGGGTGTCGGCCAAGAAGCCCAACCGCCCCATGTTAATACCCAAAATGGGTGTCTGGCGTGCCCCGATGCGACTTGCCGCGCGCAGAAAAGTGCCGTCACCGCCCAAGGCTATGACAAAGTCTACGTCTTGGGGCAGCGTGTCGAACACGCTCACCGCGCCTTTCTCAAGCACGGAGGTGCTCACCAGGTAGTCATAAAACAGCCGCTCTACATACAGCTTGGCCTCGCGGGCCTTCAGAAACGCCAGCACACGCTGTATGGAACCGAGCCTTCCGGACTGATACTCGTTTCCGAAAAGTGCGAAACAAAGGGGTTTGTCTGCCATAAATACACGCTTTTTACATTCTTTATGCCTCATGCAACCGTCTTGAAGCAAAAAATGAGTATATTTGCAAGTGCATAAGACATGTGCAAATATACGATTTTTTATTGATAAACGCTACAAAAGGAGAAAGAATTATGGCTAAAGTATATGAATTTCTGGCCAATGGCTTTGAGGAGATAGAGGGTCTTGCGCCCGTAGACATACTGCGCCGCGGAGGCGTAGACATACAGACGGTGAGCATAACGGGCTCGCTCAGCGTGCGCACATCGCACGGCATAACCGTCATGGCCGACCATACCTTTGAGGAGATGGGCGACCTTAGCGATGCCGACATGCTCATGCTGCCCGGCGGTATGCCCGGCTCTACCAACCTCAACGAGCACGAGGGCGTGCGCAAGGCCATGCTCAGACAGTTTGAGAGTGGCCGCTACGTGGCCGCCATCTGCGCCGCGCCCATGGTGCTGGGGGGCATAGGCATTCTTCAGGGCAAGCGCGCTACCTGCTCACCGGGCTTTGAGAAGTATCTCAACGGGGCTACCTTCACGGCCGACCTCTACACCGTAGACGACAATGTGATAACGGGTGAGGGGCCTGCGGCTACGCTGCCGTATGCTTACAAGATACTGTCTCTGCTCACAGATGAGGACACAGCACGGCAGCTGGAGCACAAAATGCAGTTTGCCCACCTCATGCAGAGCAGATAGAAATCGTCACCCCGCAATAACATCATCATGCCGCTGCCAGACGGGCATCATGCGCCCGAAACGCAAAAAGGCCCTTTCAGGCTTGCAAAAAGCACGTTTTTGGAAGCCAAAACCCATGCTTTCAGGACGCGAAAAGGGCGCTTTTGCAGCGGCATAAGCAACATTCTGATTATCAACAAGATAAGAGATGGTAGAAAAAACACACGATTACGTGGTCATCGTGGCCGGAGGAAAGGGACTGCGAATGGGCAGCGACACGCCCAAACAGTTTCTTTGTGTGGGCGGAAAGCCCATACTCATGCGCACCATAGAGCGCTTCGCGGCTTACTCTAAGGAGCTGCGCGTCATCCTGGTGCTGCCTGTGCACCAGACCGAATACTGGCACCAGCTGTGCCGCCAATATGCCTTCAGCCTGCCTTACACCCTCGTGGCCGGAGGTGAGACGCGATTCCACTCGGTGAGAAACGGCCTGGCCGCCATACCCGACAATGCCGAGGGCGTGGTGGGCATACACGACGGCGTGCGCCCCTTTCCCTCGCTGGAGGTGATAAGGCGGTGCTATGAGGAGGCCCGGAGGCTCGGAGCGGTCATTCCCGTTACGCCCGTCGTCGAGACGCTGAGGCAAGTATCTACAGGCAAAAACGTGCAACGGGGCGACTACAGGCTGGTGCAGACCCCCCAAACCTTCAGTATACTGCTGCTCAAGGCTGCCTACCGACAGCCTTACGACAGCGCCTTCACCGATGATGCCAGCGTGGTGGAGGCGCTGGGAGCTACCGTAGCCATGACGGAGGGCAACCGCGAGAACATCAAGATAACCACACCTTTCGACCTGAAGGTGGCTGCCTGCCTGGCAGCAGAAGGTCAAGACACCAAGCAATAGGCAATGACAGACATACTGGACCAGGACATCATGTATCTTCAAGGCGTGGGGCCGAGGAAGAAGGAAATACTCAGCAAGGAGCTGGGCATTCACACTTTTCGCGACCTGCTCACCTATTACCCTTATAAATATGTAGACCGCAGCAAGATATATGCCATCAGCGAGCTGAGCGCCGACATGCCTTACGTGCAGATAAAAGGGCGCATACTGAGCTTCGAGGAGTTTGAGATGGGTCCGCGCAAGAAGCGTGTGGTGGCACACTTCAGCGACGGGCGCAACGTGTGCGACCTGGTGTGGTTCAACGGCACCAAGTATGTCTACAGCCAGTATCAGGTGGGCAAGGAATATATCTGCTTCGGCAAGCCCGGCATCTTTGGCGGAAGGTTTCAGTTCACACACCCCGAACTGGATGAAGCCAGCCAGGTGAGCCTGTCGGAAATGGGCATGCAACCTTACTACATGACCACGGAAAAGATGAAGAAAAGCGGCATGACGTCGCGCGCCATAGAGAAGATGCAGAAGACATTGGTGCTGCGCCTGCCCACAACGTTGCCCGAAACGCTGCCCGACTTCATCGTCAAACGCCTGCACCTCATCAGTTATAATGACGCCATACGCAAGATACACTATCCCAAGACAGCCGAGGACACGCAGCGGGCACGCCTGCGGCTGAAGTTTGAGGAGCTGTTCTACGTGCAGCTCAACATCTTGCGCTATGCCAACGACCACCGCAAGAAGTATCGGGGCTACGTGTTCCGCCACGTGGGCAACGCCTTCAACACCTTTTACAGATACAACCTGCCCTTCGAACTCACGGGGGCGCAGAAGCGTGTGATGCATGAGATATGGCAAGACATGTGCTCCGGCCGGCAGATGAACCGCCTCTTGCAGGGCGACGTGGGCTCGGGCAAGACTCTGGTGGCCCTCATGGCCATGCTGCTGGCCATAGACAACGGTTATCAGGCGTGCATCATGGCTCCCACGGAGATACTGGCCGAGCAGCACTTGCAGACGCTGCGCGACTTTCTGGCCGACATGGACGTGAGGGTGGAGCTGCTCACCGGCATGGTGAAAGGCAAGCGGCGCGAGGATGTACTCAGCCGCCTGGCCAGCGGCGACGTGCAGATTCTGGTGGGCACACATGCCGTGATAGAAGACAATGTGGTGTTCAACCGCCTGGGACTGGCCGTCATCGACGAGCAGCACCGCTTTGGCGTAGCCCAGCGGGCCAAGCTTTGGGGCAAGAGCGACAACCCACCCCACGTGCTGGTGATGACGGCTACGCCCATACCGCGCACCCTGGCCATGACCATATACGGCGACCTCGACGTGAGCGTTATAGACGAGCTGCCCCCCGGACGCAAGCCCATCGTGACCATACATAAGTTTGACACGCAGATGACAAGCCTCTATCAGGGCATCAGACAGCAAATCAACCAGGGCAGACAGGTGTATATCGTCTTTCCGCTTATCAAGGAAAGCGAGAAAAGTGACCTGAAGAACCTGGAGGAAGGCTATGAAACGCTGTGCCAGGTGTTTCCTGAATTCAGGCTGAGCAAGGTGCACGGCAAGATGAAGGCCAAGGACAAGGAGGCCGAGATGCAGAAGTTTGTGAGCGGCGAGACACAGATACTCGTAGCCACAACGGTTATAGAGGTGGGCGTGAACGTGCCCAACGCCTCGGTCATGGTGATACTCGATGCCCAGCGCTTCGGCCTGTCGCAGCTGCACCAGCTCAGAGGGCGCGTGGGCAGAGGGGCCAAACAGAGCTACTGCATATTGGTGACCAACTTCAAGCTCAGCACGGAGACACGCAAACGCATAGACATTATGTGTGACACCAACGACGGATTTCAGATAGCCGAGGCCGACCTGAAGCTGCGCGGACCCGGCGACTTGGAAGGCACACAGCAAAGTGGCATTGCCTTCGACCTGAAGATTGCCGACATAGCACGCGACGGACAGATAGTGCAGATGGCGCGCGACGAGGCGCAGAGGGTAATAGACAACGACCCGCAATGCAACAAACCGGAGTATAACTTGCTGTGGGAGAGGCTCAAAAAGTTAAGAAAGACTAACATAAACTGGGCGGCTATCAGTTAAAAAGAAGCAGGGATGTAATGTTTACAACTTTTCGTTGGGTCCTTAGTTATAAATTAGCAATTTGCGCAAACGTTGCTTTCGATTAGTGTTAAAAAGCCCCTAAAAACTGTTAACCGAAACACAAATGCGCCAAAAATTTATTATCTTTGCAATGTCTTTTAAAAAGTCGATGGGCATTTCTAGCCACAACGGCAATAATTTGAAGGCAGAACTCTCAGTGAGTTCCCGGTTCATCTATAACCAAAACAATATTTGAGCATGATAATAAAAAACATCTTTAGAACATTAACTATAGTAGCATTTTGTAGTTTCACAACAATTACAGCCAACGCACAGGACCTCTTGGCCCGTCAGGCTCCCATAGACAGAAAAATGAAAGCTCTTGACACGCTGGCACTGCGCAAGACCATAGAGCGCGAAGATATGGAAAATCCATCGGCCGACCTGTATGAAGGCTGGGACAACCGCTACGCTCACAAAGCTACTACACTGCCTGATGTTTATAAGATAGACCTGAGAGGCTTCAGAATGCCTACACCCAGCCGCGTCATCACAAGCAACTTCGGACGCCGGTGGGGTCGTATGCACAAGGGCCTGGATATAAAGGTATATATAGGCGACACCATTCGCGCCGCTTTCTCCGGCAAGGTGCGCATCGTGAGATATGAGGCTAACGGCTATGGCAACTATGTAGTGATAAGGCACAACAACGGTTTGGAGACCATCTATGGTCACCTCTCACGCCAACTGGTGCACGAAAATCAGACGGTGAGGGCCGGACAGCCCATCGGACTGGGCGGAAACACGGGCCTTTCTACTGGTTCGCACCTGCACTTCGAGACAAGACTGTGCGGCGTGGCGCTTAACCCGGCTCTGTTCTTCGACTTCCGAAACCAAGATGTAACGGGCGACTTCTACACCTTCAGGCGTTCTACCATTGACAGCGAGAGCGCACAAGCCACACGGTTGCGCGGCAAAAACGACGGCAGAGGCTACCGACGCAGTGATGTGACGGGCAGGGATGGAGATGATTATGGCATGAGATAAAACACAAACTAAACCTATAATATATATAAAGCCGGGCTCTGAGAGTCCGGCTTTATTGTTTTTGCGCCCTGCTTAGCCAGATCTTCCTGCCTGATATACTAAAAAAGGACAAGGATAAAAGACCGGACCGCAAAAGAGCCTCTACTTCTTATAAAAACTGCGGAGCAAGAACCAGCCATGCAACAGCACCGTCTGCAACAGTCCGTAGTGGCGGCGCATCACCTGAAAGCGCTCTTGCAGAGAGTCGTTGTGATTGGCCATGGTGTCGCCTCCCTGCAAGAAAAGGGCCACAACACGATGCACGGGGCGCAGCGCAAGGCCACGACGCTCACCCTCCTTCATCACCTTGATGCACCAGTCTACATCTGCCGAATGGCGGAAGCGGGTGTCATAGGGAAACATCTTGGCAATGTCGGTGCGGGCATAAAAAGCCTGGTGGCACACCAGCATGCCCCACTTAAACGACCGCCACGTGAGCTTTTCAGGCGGCTGAAGTCTCCTGTGGCGAATGAAGTGCCCGCCAATATCCACTATATCGGTGTTGCCATACACCACGGCAGGCATTTCCTCACCGTCGCCCGGCTCAGCCACAAGGGCAACAGCCGACAATGTGTCAGCTGAGGGCAGGCGGTCGCCCGCGTTAAGAAAAAGCACATAGTCGCCCGTAGCCATGCGCAAACCCTTGTTCATGGCATCATACAGGCCGTTATCAGGCTCGCTCACAATGGTAACACGGCGCTGGTCGTCGGCCACGGCCACCTTCTTCTTATATGCCTCGGCCATGCTCACCGTGTCGTCTTTCGACGCTCCGTCTATGATGAGATGCTCTATGTGCTCATAATCCTGCATGAATACGCTGTCGAGCGTGGGCTGGAGCACCGATGCCGCATTATAGGTTATCGTAACAATACTGAATGTAATCATAATTTATAACGCTTGATGGCCATAGCCTGATTGTAAATGTCTATATACTTCATGGCTACGGCATTCTGAGAATAGCATTGCGCCACTTTGCGCTGGGCATTGGCGGAGAGCTCCTCATAGTCGGTTTCGTATAATACCCAATACATGCCCTTCGCCAAATCGGCCTCATCACGGTATTTGGCCACATAGCCATTGTGCCGATGGTCTATCTCTTCGGGTATGCCTCCCACGTTGAAGCCCACACAGGGCACGCCGCAAGCCATGGCTTCCATAATAGTGTTGGGCAGATTTTCTGACAGCGAGGGCAGTACAAACACGTCGGCAGCGTTATATATGGCCACCAGGCGACGCACATCTGAGGTATAGTCGAGGGTGTAAACGGGAAAATCGAAGGCTCCGGCCATCTCGTCAGAGTGACCACCCAGCACGAGCACGGCAGTGTTGTCCAACATCTCGGGATGCTCCTTGGCCAGTGTGTGACAGGCATCAACAAGGAATTTCATGCCCTTGAGCTCGTTGGTGACACGCTGCGAGACAAACAAGATGAACTTCTTTCCCTCCGGCAAGCCGAGCAAGGTGCGGCTCTCCGTGCGGTCTTTGCAGCAAAACACGTGCGTATCTATCGTGTTGGGCACCGAAAAAACTTTCTGCTCCCTGAGCAAAGTGCTCTTGCGGGCCTCGCCGGCCAGCCATTTGCTGCAGGCCACAAAGGCGATGTGATAGCGTGAGAGGATGTTCTTCTTGCGGCGCCACACACGTGCAGAGAGGTCATGACGCGAACCGCCACCAGGCAACAGACGGCAGTTGGCGCACTGATGCTCAAAGCGCCGGCACGTCAGCGCGCAATGACAGATGCCTGTGGCCGGCCATATATCGTGCATGGTCCATACCACGGGCTTGCCCGACTCAAGGATGCGACGGATGGTCCGCAATGAGAGCATACCCTGATTAATCCAATGCAGGTGAATGACATCTGCCTCCTTGAACTCCGGAAGACGGGTGATGTCGGAACCGCATTGCGCCGTGTCTATCTCGAAAAGGTGGTTGCGTGAGAAATGCAAGTGGCAAAATATGCACCAACGCTCATAGAGAAAACGCCACCTTCGCAGCAGGCGGTGCCCCAGCCCCACAACAGTAATATCATCGGTAACCTTGTCTCCCACCAGCATCTTTGCCTTGACGCCGTTGTTGTTGAGTGCGCTCTTCAGACGGTTGGCTGCTATGGCCGCTCCGCCTGTCATCTCGCTCGTATTTACAATCAATACTCTCATAACTGCATAATTATAAAGCAAAGGTACAGTAAAAACCGTAAAGTAACAAGAAAAGTAACATATTATTCGTTGTGCACGTGCACACAGTCTTGATTTTAATCAATAAAACGTTATTATGTATGAATTATAGGGGCTAAATGTTTGCAGAACCGTAAAGTTGACGTACCTTTGCAATGTCAAAAGGTTAATAGATTGTTTAGGTTAGTAGTAATAGATTTAGGTTTTTAGTTATTTTATTTAAGGTAGAGTTTAACGATTGTTCTTTTTTAGGATGACAAAGGTAACCGTGAGGCTTCCTTTAGAATTGAAAGGATTTTTAGTTAAACATAGGCTTAAGCGCCGGAGCTCGTTGAGAGTTTCGGCGCTTTCTTTTTGCTGCTATTTCAAAAGCACCCACTGACAGATGCCCTTTTGCGGCTCATCGTTTGCGAGGCCGGCACGGGGCACGGCCTCGCACCAACGAACATCCAAAATACCACACATACGAATGGGGTAATCATTGCAATTGATTGTGAACAATGATTGCATCAGCAGTTGTAGTGGCCGCGCCTTGTGCACGGCCTCGCACCAACGAACATCCAAAATTCCACACACACGAATGGGATAATCATTGCAATTGATTGCGAACAATGATTGCATCAGCAGTTGTAGTGGCCGGCGAATTCGGTAAATGCATTTAAAGTTTACCAATCCAAGGCGCGGCTCTCGTGACCGTTAGCAAGTAAAGGAACCTATTCAAGACGCTTTTCTTATCACAAACTCTAGTTTCAAGCCACCATTCACCCAGGGTAAACATTGGCTGTGCCAAGCAAGATGAACGAAAGACGGAAAAGCAGGAAGCTATAAGAAAAAAGGGAAGCCCACTATCGGACTTCCCTCTCGGAATGCTAAAATATGTAATCAGAATGACTGCAATTTACATATTATCTTCATAAGTTGCTTATTTTTTGATCAGCTCAGCATAAGGAGCCTTAGCAGCCTGATTCTCCAAATGCAGCACAATGTCGTAGGTGCCGCCCTTAACTGCTATGTTGCCACCGTTCTGGATGAGATTGCCGAGCGAGCCTCCTAAGTTAACACCAGCCCAATTGGCATCCTCGTCCTTGAACTTAATTTCTCCGTCAACGAGCTTCACGTTGTTCACGCGCCATGTGCGGGCTTCAGCGTTATAGGTCATAGTCTTGCCTTCGTTCCAGTCGCCTACAGCACCACCTACCACATGCATAGCGGTGAATGGCTTAAGCGTGTAAGTGTAAGGACTAGCTGAAAGGTCTACCGTAACAAAGTAGAAACCGTCGGTGCAAGCGATGTCCTTAGAGCCGCCATCATTAACAAGCTCACCTTCTTTAGGATTGGCACTATTCAGTCCAAGATTGAGTTTACCATTCCAATCAGAAAGATTTGAGCGGAACTTGAAGCCACTCTTCAAATAGAAGGCACCGTAATACTTACCGTCGCTGTTCGGGCTGAACAGAGCAAAGCCGTTGCCCCAACCGTTATTGTTACCTACCTCATAGATATAAGGATCGAATGAAAGCGGAGTAATCTTCACTGTGAAGTCGAGCATGTTGAGCTCAATGCGGATATACTTAGCTCCGGCAGAAGCAGGAACTTTGAATGAACCATCATCGGAGAGGTTAGCACGATAGTCTATTGGCTCTGCCGTACCATCATACTTGTTATTACCGTTACCAGCCTTGGTACCCAGCACATGGCTCCAATCATTAGAAGCTAAGGCCTTGAGCGCATTGGCGTCAGCTATAGCAAACCATGTATCAGCAGGCTCGCCGGTCTTTGCGTCTGTAGCTGCCTTAATGGTGATGGTGAACACAGGGTCATCATATACATTCGTAGCACTATGTGAGAACTGCTGCGTCAGGGCGTCAGCCTCGGTCCAGCCTTTTGCACCGCCTAATACATAATAAGCCGAAGCAATGTCTGGAGCAACGGGGGTAACAACCACGTTCACGGTGCCGGCATCGATGAGGCAAGCCTCGCCATCCTTGATAGCACTGGTATAAACATGTCCGGAGAAAGTGCGTGCCTCCGGCTTGCGACCGTAAACACTCTCGATGAGCGACTGTAGGTCGGCCTTGGCAGTCTGTCCGGTAACAGAGGTATTGATGGTTGCGGGTGTGGCATTATCCACGCCTTCAGGTGTAAGCACGATGCGGCCTGCCGTTAGCTGATAGCCTGCGGGTAGCGTAGCGCTGCTCAACGAATAGGTGGCAACAGAGTCACCCGTCACGTCAGCCAGGTTGATGGCGCTCACGCCCGTAGCCTTATAGCCCGGTATGGTGATGGCATCCTCCTGAGGATTAGACTGTGGAGAGGCCCAGTCTTCGTAATCATCGCCGCCGCAAGAACCCAAGAAGAGGGTTGAGAGGGCAAGCGTAATATATAAAGAAAGCTTTTTCATAATTGTTTATTTTCTTTCTGCTTACCCCGGCACACATGCTCTGAACAGAGCTTGAGAGCATGGTGCCGTGGGAAAAGCATATTATTTAGATGATAGAATGACGATTATTTAAGAGAGCCTGTATCGGTTGTGAAGTTCAGGTGAACCTTCTGGCCAGCCTTAGCACCCACACGGGTCTGGTCGCCGCCATTGCCACGATAGCTTATCTTGTCGCCGTCGAGACCTACGATGAACTCCGACTTCCACCACTCGTAACCAGGCACCTTAACGTACATACGCAAGTTGCTGTCGTCTGAGCCTGCCAAATCAGGAAGAACAGGTGATACGAACTCGCCGCTGGCATCAGCCGGTACGGTGAAGAGACCTGCGCCATTGAGCTCATCCCATGAGCCAGCTACGGCAGCACCTATGAGATAAACATTCGGTTTGTTGAAGGTTACGGTGTAATCGATGTTACGACCGTTGACCTTAGCGTTAACAATCATGAGGTACCAGCCCGGAGCAGAAGAAGAAATGTTGCCATCGCTATTGCCCTGAATGGTGCTTGCGTTGTCGCTTGCTTCATCAACCTTGATGCCAGCAAAGCCTACCTCATTGTTATCCCATTTCTGTGCTGTGTTGAACTTCACACCACTATCGTCGATGTAAACCATGTGCCAGAACGTAGCTGTGGTATTGCCTGCATCGCGAGAGCCGTAAACTTCGGTCATGGTTACGCTCTTATTCCAATCCCAACCGCAGAAGTTACCAATGAGATAAAGTGTGCTCGGAGCGGTCAAAGCAGGCAGAGAGTAGTTGAGGTAAACCTTGTTCAGGGCCACAACGTTAGAAGTGATGGTTGTGCCGTGCACAGAGTCGGCCGGCGATTCAGCATACATGGTGGCCTTAGCACGGAAGTAAACCGGAATGGTCATAGGGAAGTCGGTGTCCTTCTTGCCCAGGTCGCACTCCATATTGGTCAGTGTCACAGCCAGGTCCTCAGCGTTGAGAGCCAGCTTGGCAGACGTAAACTCCTGCGCAAGTGTTGTGGCGTTGCTCATGTCAGGGTTGAGTGACACCTCTACGGTGTACACGGTGTGAGCCGGGAAGCCATAGTCGGGCTGGCTGCAAGTGAGGTTCACTGTCTTGGAATGAGCCAAATCGATGGTGCTGTTAGTTGTAGCCGGTGTGTTCAGAACGAACGTCGTAGGCGTCTGCAAGGTGGGATTGTTGTCCAGGTCGCTATCACAAGCGCCGAAGAGCAAGCCACCGCAAAGCAACAGCAAAGTTGACTTTATGATATTTTTCATTGTCGTTCTCATTTAATAAATTAATAACCAGGGTTCTGTTTCAAGTTGCCGTTAGCAACAATATCTGTTGTTGGGATGGCGAAGATGTTTCTTGTAGCAGCGAAAGACTTGCCGTTCTTTGTTCCGCCTTTCCATGTCCAGTTATAAGAGTTGTTGCCACCGAAGCGGCCGAAACGCACCAGTGTGGGGCGACGGAGCAACTCGCTGTAGAACTCACGGTCCCACTCGTCGCAGATATAGTCGAGCGTATAGCTGCCGCTTGCCTTTGTTGAAGCGTGTGCACGGGCGCGCAGCGCGTTGATGGCTGCTGTACCCACAGCCGTTGTGGTGCCGCCATTCAGGCGTGCGTCAGCCTCTGCCTCGATGAGGTAAGCCTCAGCCAAACGGAAGAGGAAGTAGTCGGTGTCAGGGAACTTGGCGCTGTGAGCCTTGCCTCCATCAGAATACCAGTTGTTGAACTTGCACACAGCAAAACCGTTGGTGAAGGTTCCCACCTTTTCAACATCCAGCGTACGCTTAGAATCCTTGTCAACCTCAGTACCCTTCAGCTTGCCGGGGCCTCCGTCAAAGAGGGCACGGTCGTCGCCGGCCGACACATACATGTTATGCACAGTGGCATTGGGTGCGTCGCCCAAGGGGAAGAACTTCTTCACCAAATCGGGCAGTGCACGGTTGCCGGCCCAACCCTCAGACGTGTTGTTTGTGAAGGTGGTGTCGTTGCCAACAATGTCATACATCACGTTTGCATCCTGCTCTGATGCCATCATGAACAGCGAAGTACCGTAAGATGTGGTGGTGATGCCGTCCTGAGGCAGTGAGAGCAGCGACTCTTCAGATGCTCCGCTCTGGCCGTTGTTGCCCATGAAGAGTTCCTGATAAGGAGTCCACTTGGTAGAAAGTGATGTGGTGTGCAGTTTGTAAGGCGACTTGAGCACCTCTTTAGCATAATAGAGGGCAGAGTCGTTACGTGCTGTTCCAGTGTAAACTTCAGAGTTAAGATAAAGGCGTGCAAGCAACAGCTGGTCTGTGTACTTGTTGGCACGGCCGTAGCCATTCTCTTTCTCCTTAGGCAATGTGGTAGGTACAGAGAGTGTGTTCTCTACAGAACGCAGCTCGTTAACCACCCACTTGAAGAGGTCCTTGCGTGAAATCTGCGATGGCTTGGTAGCAGAGATGGCCGTTGTGAAAGGCACATTGCCGAAGCAGTCCATCAGCACGGAATAATAGTAAGCGCGCAGGAAGCGAGCCTCAGCTGTCTTCTCTGCATCCTCACTGCCATACTCATTGATGTACTGATTGCAGAAGTCGATGCCCGTGTAGCAACGGTAGTAGAGACCACGCAGCATGGGGTTCGACGCGTCGAAGGTGTCGTAGTTGAAGTGGTCAATGCCGGCATCACCCCAAGAGCATACGAAGTTGTCGGTGGTGAGCTCATTGGCGTTCCACAACTGGCGTATGAAACCAGACGTACCACCGTCGATTCCGTCTACGTCGCTGCCGCCATCAGCGCCTTCGTTACCAGCCACGGCCATGTTGGCATAGCACTTGTTCAGCAAATTATCAGCAATTTCCGTGCTCCCGTTCTTCTGGTTCGGGTCGATAGGAGTCACGTCCAAGTCGCCGGCGCATGATGAGAGGCCCATCGATGCGAGAACTAATGCTGAAGGAATGATATATTTAATGAAATTTTTCATTGCTTTTTCTGTTTGAAAGGTTTAGAAATTCAGGCTCAGACCTACGATGAATGAGATAGGACGTGGGTAAGCGTTGCTGTCTATACCGCCGTAAACCTCAGGGTCAACGCCATCATAATTGGTGATGGTGAACACGTTGTTCACAGTGCCGTAAACACGTCCGCCAATGCCCTTGTAGCTGCCGCATCTGAACAAATTGTTGAAGGTATAGCCCAGAGTGATGTTGTCGCACTTCAAGAACGACGCATTCTGTACAAAGCGGTCGGAGAGCACGGTGGTCTCAGCGCTGGATTGCCAGTTGTCGTTAATAGAAGAGATGAGGCGGTTAGTGAGATACTTGCCGTTGGTAAAGATGGAGTTTTCCTTGTTGCAGTTGGCCATTCCGGCTGCCAAGTCGTTGTAAACATAGTTTCCAAGACTTGAGCGCAGCGTGAAGCCGAAGTCCCAGTTCTTGTATTCAAGGCGTGAAGAGAGGCCCATGGTTACAGGAGCTGCGGGGCTGTGATAGAAATACTTGTCGGCCTCTGAGATGGTGCCGTCGCCGTTTCTGTCTACAACAACGCCCTCAAGAGCCTTGCCGTTCTTGTCGTAAACCTGCTGATAAACATAGAAGCTGCTTGCCGCATGGCCCACAGCATGAGCCTGACAGGTAAGACCGGTGCCTGAAGAGATGCCTCCGGTGGTTACGTAGTAGCCTGTGTTGTCGCCGTCGGTGAGCTTCGTAATCTTGTTATAGTTATAAGTGAAGTTATAATCCAAGGTCCAGTTCCAGTCCTTAGTCTGTACAGCCACCCACTTGATGGCAGCCTCAAAACCGGTGTTGCTCATGTCACCGATGTTGGATGTCACCTGGTTGCGGAAGTTAGCTCCAGCCGGAACAGAAACGGTGTTGAGCAGGTCGGTGGTCTTACGATAGTACCAGTCCAAGCTACCGCTCAGTCTGCGGTTGAGCACAGCCCAGTCGAGACCTGCGTTATAGGTTGTGGTGGTCTCCCAAGTAAGGTCCTTGTTGTAAGCGTTAGGACGAGCGAGGTTACCGTTGCCTACTACATAATAGTAAGAACCGGCACCAGAGTTCATGGTGTAGTTGGTGATATAGCCATAGTCGCCAATGCCTTCCTGCTGACCTGTCTGACCCCAGCCCAAGCGAAGCTTCAGGTCGGTGAGCCAATTCATGTCCTTGAAGATCTTCTCATCCTTCATCTTCCACATGAAGGCGGTTGATGGGAAGTAGCCCCAGTGATCCTTGAAGCGTGACGAACCGTCGGCACGGAACGTAGCGGTGAGATAGTAGCGGCCCATCATGTTCCAGTTGGCACGGCCGAAGTAAGACACCAGATAGTTCTCTGTCTTGTAGTGATAGTCGTCTTTCACGCCGTCGCCGTCATAGTCTACGCCGGTATCAGTGTGTATCTGGCTCTTTGTTCCGTTCCACGCATCCTCATAAGTAAGGTAGCGTTTGTACTCGTTTCTCCAGAAATGCGACTCCTCTGCACCTGCCATGATGTCGAAGTGGTTCTCCAGGCGGTCGTTGAAGTCGTGTGTGTACATGGCGTAAACACTGCCCTGATAGTCGCGCTTGGTGATGCGGTCGAAGCCGAAGTTGCCATAATAGATGGCCTCTGGGCTGGCCGGGTCGATGTCTGTGGTCTGGTTACCCTGCGAGATGTCGATACCGCCTGATGCATGCAAGTGCAAATCTTCTAAGCCATGCACCTTATAGTCTACGTCGCCGCTGAGCAACAGGTCGCGGCTGATGGCCCGGTCGTTCTTCAGCTCAAGCAGAGCAACAGGGTTCTTGGTAGCCAATGAATAATAGGTGTTGGGCCAAGCCGGGTTTTTGAGGGCTGTACCTGAGTCGCGCCACTCAAAGTAGTTACCAAAGTTGGCGGCATCAGATGATGTATAGTCGCGCACGCTCTGTGTCGGGTCCATCCACACGGCAGCGCTCACTGCGCTTGTGTTGGCGTAGCGACTCTTGGCCCACATACCCTTTACGTTGACATTTATCTTCAGGTGGTCGTCTAAGAGAGTCGGACTCAAGCTCAGAGATCCTGTGTAACGCTCAAAGTCAGAGGTCTTCAAGATACCTTGCTGGTTGGTGTAACCTGCGCTTACGCGGTAAGGCAGCACCTTGCCTAATGTTCCGCTCACGGTGAGGGCGTGGTCATGGCTGAATGCCGTGCGATAGATTTCGTCCTGCCAGTCGGTGTTGGCGGTGCCCAGCATAGAGTAAGCCTGGCTGTCTTCGCCGTAGAGGTCCTTGATAAGTGAGCGGTACTGATCACCGTCCATCACGTCGAGGGTCTTGCGCTTCATGCTGACCGTGGCACTTCCGTTATACGAAATCTTTGTGCCTCCGTGGCCCTTCTTTGTGGTGATGATGATGACACCGTTAGAACCACGCGAACCATAGATAGCCGTAGCCGACGCATCCTTGAGCACGGTGAAGCTCTCAATGTCTTGCGGGTTGACCATAGACAATGGGTTGGCCAAGCCTTTCACACCATTATTATCCATAGCCACACCGTCAATGACAACCAACGGGTCGTTGCTGGCGTTGAGTGACGCACCTCCACGAATACGTATGGTAGCACCTGCACCCGGCGTACCACCAGCGTTGGTGACATTCACACCGGCCACCTTGCCCTGAATCATGTCTTGTGCGTTCACCACAAGACCTTTGTTCTTGCTGTCAGGGGTAAGAGCTGTTACCGAACCGGTGAGGTCCGTCTTCTTAGCCACACCATAACCGATGACAACCACCTCGTTAAGAGATTTCTCATCAGCCTTGAGGGTGACGGCCATGTCTGCCGCTGCCTTGAGGGTTTGCGGCTGCATACCTAAGTAAGTGATGGTGATTTCCGTTCCCGGAGCCACGTTGGCTGTGAAGTTTCCATCAAGGTCAGTAATGCCAATGGCCTTACCGTTAGCCGTGATGGTAGCTCCCATGACGGGTTCGCCGGAAGCATCAAGCACATGTCCCTTTAGCGCACCGTTCTGCGCAAAGGCACTTGCCGTGAGCAGAAGACCTCCTGCTAAGGTCAACACTCGCATAGGCAATTTGATTTTTACCTGCTTCATCATTCTAATTATTAAAGTTAGTATTACTGGTTATGTTATTTTATTCCGCTGTTCGAAAACACCTGTGGTGATTTCTGCTGCAAATATAGTTTTTATTAACTATTGAATGTAATTTTTTTCATCTAAAAACGTTACTCTAATTGCGTAAACGTTTGCACTAGAAAAATTCATATTTGCAGATTGACGTAAGTCAAACACTGCTCCGATTTCTATAAATTTGCAAGCAAGAAGACGGGACGGGTAGTGCAAAAGCCTATCTTAAAGCCCACTTCACTAAAAGCCTAAGCATGAAAGAGTCAACATCCATCACGATGAAAGATATTGCGCGTGAGCTCGGTGTTTCTGTTGCCACCGTGTCGCGGGCGCTGAAAGACAGCCCCCGCATAAGTCTTGCGCGCCGCGAAATGATAAAAAAGTACGCGCGCGAGCACAACTTCAGCCCCAACTTCTTGGCCGAATCGTTGCGCAAAAGCCGCATACAACCCCTCAAGGTCATCGGGGTTATCGTGCCAGAATTTACACATTATTATTTCTCCAGCATCCTTTCGGGCATCGAAGAGGAGGCCTCAGCACGCGGCTACCGCATCATGGTGGCGCAGAGCAATGAGGAATACACCCGCGAAGTGAGTATCTGCCACTCGTTCTTTGAGAACAAGGTGTGCGGCATCATCGTGTCGCAGGCCAAGAACACGCAAAACTACGATCATTTTCAGAAGCTCCTGGACAATGGCATGCCCTTAGTGTTCTATGACCGGATATGCACCGGCGTAAACGCCAGCCGTGTGGTGGTAGACGACTATATGGGTGCCTACACGGCAGTTACACATCTTATAGATACGGGATGCAAGCGGATAGCCTACTATGGCATGTCGCTCAACGTTGAGATAGGCAAGAACCGCTACAACGGCTACCGCGACGCGCTGCTCAAAAACGGCCTACAACCCAGGGAAGAGTGGATACGCATCTGCGATAACCGCGAAGACGCCGAAATCATCACGCCCGAGATTCTCTCTCAGGATGAGAAGCCCGACGCCTTTTTTGCCGTGAACGACGACACGGCCATCGGCATCATGTACTCGGCCAAGCGCATGGGCTTCCGCATACCCGAAGACATCAGCGTGTGCGGATTTACCAACGGACAACGGGCCATAGCCTGCGACCCCATGCTCACCACGGTGGAGCAGCGTGGAAAAATAGTGGGCGAGGAGGCTGCCAACATACTGATAGGCCAGGTGGAAGGCTCGTTGCCACTCGACAAGATAGAACGGCGCATCGTGCGCACCCGACTTGTGGTGAGGGGCTCCACACACTAAGCACCCCACCCCATGGCCGGATAGGTCTCGGCAGAAACAGAACAAGAATGAAACAAAAAGAATAAATTAAGCAATATGAAACAAAAACCAGACATGTCTTTCTGGAGCCTCTTCAACTTGAGCTTCGGATTTTTCGGCGTGCAAATCGCCTATGCACTGCAAAGCGCAAATATCTCCCGCATCTTCGCCACGCTGGGAGCTGACCCCCATAACCTTAGTTACTTCTGGATATTGCCGCCCCTCATGGGCATCATCGTGCAGCCCATCGTGGGCACATGCTCGGATAAGACGTGGTGCCGGTTCGGCCGACGAATACCTTATCTATTTATAGGAGCGGCCGTAGCCGTGCTGGTGATGTGCCTGCTGCCCAACAGCGGCTCGCTGGGACTGACCGTTTCGGCAGCCATGGTGTTCGGACTCATCGCACTGATGTTTCTCGACACAAGCATCAACATGGCCATGCAGCCCTTCAAAATGCTTGTGGGCGACATGGTGAACGAGAAGCAGAAGGGTCTGGCCTACTCCATACAGAGCTTCCTGTGCAACGCTGGCAGCCTGGTGGGATATGTGTTTCCCTTCTTCTTCACCTTTCTCGGCATCTCCAACGTTGCCCCCAAGGGCGTGGTGCCCGATTCTGTTATCTGGTCGTTCTACGTGGGAGCAGCTATCCTGATACTGTGCGTCATATACACAACGGCCAAGGTGAAGGAGTGGAACCCCAAGGAATATGCCGAATATAACGGTGCATCAGAAGACGTGAAGGAGAAGGAGGAAGACCGTGCCGACTGGTTCACGCTGCTGCGCAACGCACCCTCAACATTCTGGAAGGTGGGTCTGGTGCAGTTCTTCTGCTGGTTCGCCTTCATGTATATGTGGACCTACACCAACGGAACAGTGGCTGCCAACTGCTGGGGCGTTGACATGCTGGCCAAGGAGGCCACCAAGACGCCGGAGTATCAGGCTGCCGGCAACTGGGTGGGCATACTCTTCGCCGTGCAGGCCATAGGCTCCGTGATTTGGGCTACGGTGCTGCCACAGTTCAAGAACCGTAAGTTGGCCTACAGCCTGAGCCTCGTACTGGGCGGCATAGGCTTTGCCATGACGGCTTTCGTGACAGATAAGTACATGATGTTCGTGCCCTTCCTGCTCATCGGTTGCGCCTGGGCTGCCATGCTGGCCATGCCCTTCACCTTCGTGACCAATGCCCTTCAGGGCTACGGACACATGGGCGCTTACCTCGGTCTCTTCAACGGTACCATCTGCATACCGCAGATAGTGGCAGCCGCATTGGGCGGTGTGCTGCTGGGACTGGTGGGCAGCGTGCAGAGCCACATGATGATACTTGCCGGCGTGGCCCTTGTGCTGGGAGCGCTGAGCGTAAGCATCATACACGACAAGAATGAGAATGCATAATAATTTCACATAAAGACTGAGCCCAACCCTTTTGGGTGAGCTCCATAGGTTTTTCTTCTTGTTTCATGACATGGCAAGGAAAACAGCCGTGAGGCTGGTTCCTTGCCTTTTTCGTGCGCCAAAGAACATCCAAAATTCCACACACACGAATGGGATAATCATTACAACCGATTGTGAACAATGATTGCATCAGCAGTTGTAGTGGCTGCGCCTTGTGCCGGCCTCGCACCAAAGAACATCCAAAATTCCACACACGAATGGGATAATCATTGCAGTCGATTGTGAACAATGATTGTATCAGCAGTTGTAGTGGCCGTGCCTTGTGCCGGCCTCGCACCAAAGAACATCCAAAATTCCACAGACACGAATGGGATAATCATTGCAGTCGATTGTGAACAATGATTGCATCAGCAGCTGTAGTGGCCGCGCCTTGTGCCGGCCTCGCACCAAAGGACATCCAAAAATCCACAGACACGAATGGGATAATCAAATTCATTATGCATCCGAGATACCGCTTAATGGATAAAGTCGAGCCCTTTACATATACATGAAAAAAGCTGTAATTCCTATTCCACCCTATTCCACCCTTCGGGTATCACACTGATACACAAAGGTTTGCAAATTAATAAGGTTGCATATATTTCCAAAACATCCCACCCACATCTCACCCACAATTCACCATCTGGTTCTTAAAATTCATTGATGATAATGACTATATCTTACTGAACATCAATATTTTGCAACCAATATGAGATAATTTTCACTAAGGAAGGCACGACGTGGCACTACACTACTTTTACTCTCTATCATTACTTTTCCGATGTGCATGCTGTGGCTGAGCACTCCATCTGTATATTGTTGCGCCATCTACTGAACCGTACTTCTGCTTACGCCAAAACGCTTAGAGATCTTACTTTTGCGCATATTACACATACTGTTTACGCAAACAACACCTCTTTGCCCAGGCATTCAACTAACACAACAGTCAGGGTGCCCATGCTAATTTACGAAATAGGCATTATCGCCTTGTAAAAGAGGCACTTTCGCAAGCCGAAAAGGCTGCTTTTGCAACACCAAAAAGGCCCTTTCAGAAGGCTCACCTGCTAACGTCTGACTATCAAAAAGTTAAGTACTATTTCTTCAGAGCTTGTTATGGATGACCGTCTATGTGCTGATTATTGGAAAAAACGATGCAATCGTTTGCGCTAAATAAACGTTATAAGTGGCAAAATCTGATTGCTAAAAGAAGTAATTAATTACTAACTTTACACCACAAATAACTAAGGTGAATCTATGACACTTCATTTTCAAATAGACTATCAGACTGTCTATGGGCAAGAAATTGTGCTGAACATCATTGACAGTCAGACAAAAAACGGAGACAAAAAAGTCTCCCAGTACCGAATGAGTACCACCGACGGCAAGACGTGGGAGGCAAATATCAGGCGAGAGCAGGCTCCAGGCAGCAGCATAGAGTATTTCTACACCGTGGCAAGAGGCGAGAATACAGAGCGTTGCGAATGGCGAGAGATATGCCATAAGTTGGAATTCTCGGCAAAAAACGCCACCTCCTACCACATCTACGACCATTGGACCGACATACCTGAAGACGCTTACTGCTACAGCTCGGCCTTCACCGACTGCATTTCACGACAAAAAATAGCCACACCACCCATCAACAACTATGAGCGGACACTGAGGTTGAAGGTGCGTGCGCCGCAGTTGCGCAAGGGCGAGAGGCTCGCCATAGTAGGCAAAGGCCGGTTGCTGGGCAACTGGAACTCTGACCAAGCCTACGAAATGACCGAACACAACTACAACGAATGGATAACCGACTTCAACGCCGACGAGCTGGAGGACGACCAACTGGAGTTTAAATTCGTCATTCTAGACACCATCAGAGACTTCACACCCGTATGGGAGAGCTGCATGAACCGCACCGTAGAGGTGCCTAAGATGGAGCGGGGAGAGGTGACCGTGTACTGTCTGCCAACGGCCTACTTCCCCATTTATCCCACCCGAATGGCCGGAACGCTCGTGCCTGTATTCTCTTTGCGCTCTAAGACAAACTTCGGAGTGGGCGACTTCGGCGACTTGAAGAAGATGATAGACTGGGTGTCGCTCACCAGGCAGCGCGTGTTGCAGATACTGCCCATCAACGACACCACCATCACACACACATGGACAGACTCTTATCCCTACAGCTGCATATCTATCTTCGCCCTGCATCCACAGTATGCCGACCTCACACAGCTGCCCGAACTGAAAGACAAAAAGCTGAAAGAGCACTTTGAGAGCCTCAGAAAAGAGCTCAACGCCCTGCCAAAGATAGACTATGAGAAAGTGAACAATGCCAAGCTAGACTATCTGCGCGCCTCGTTCAAGCAAGACGGCAAGGCTGTATTGGCTTCAAAGGCATTCAACGACTTCTTCAAAGACACAGAGACATGGCTCGTGCCCTATGCACAATACTGCTGCCTGCGCGACAGCAACGGAACGGCCGACTTCTCTAAGTGGGCCGGACACCACACGTGGAACGAGAAAGACCGCAAAGCCCTCTCTACACCGGGCACAAAAGAGTATGCCGAAGCAAGCTTCTGGTATTACGTGCAGTATGTGCTCAACACGCAAATGGCTGCCGTACACGACTATGCCAAGGCGCACGGCGTCATTCTGAAGGGTGACATACCCATCGGCGTGAACCGCTATGGCTGCGACGTGTGGACCGAACCGCGCTACTTCAACCTGAATGGGCAGGCCGGAGCACCGCCAGACGACTTCTCCGTGAACGGACAGAACTGGGGCTTCCCCACTTATAACTGGGACGAAATGCTGAAAGACGACTGCCGCTGGTGGGTGCGCAGGTTCCAGAACATGGCCAAGTTCTTCGACGCTTACCGCATAGACCACGTGCTGGGATTCTTCCGTATATGGGAGATACCCATCGATTCTGTACACGGACTGCTGGGTCAGTTCCAGCCGTCGCTGGGCATGACGCCCGCCGAAATAGAGGGCTACGGACTGCACTGGCAGGAGGAACTGTTCACAACACCGTTCATCACCGACTGGGTGCTCGACCGTGTGTTCAAGGAACATGCCGCCGAGGTGCGCGAGAAATATCTGCTGCCCACGCACGACGGACGCTATAAGATGCGCCCGGAGGTTGACACGCAGCGCAAGGTGGAGGCTCTCTTTGCCGGTAAGAACAGCGACCTTGACATCTGGATACGCGACGGACTCTACTCGCTCATCAGCGACGTGCTCTTTGTAAGAGACCATAAGGATGCTTCGAAGTTCCATCCTCGCATCTCCGTACAGTTCGACTTCATCTACGAGAGCCTGTACGACAGCGACAAAGCCATCTTCAACAAGCTCTACAACGACTATTTCTATCGCCGCAACAACCAGTTCTGGTATCGTGAGGCTATGCGCAAGCTGCCCCGACTGGTGAATGCCACACGCATGCTGGTGTGCGCCGAAGACCTCGGTATGGTGCCCGACTGCGTGCCATGGGTGATGAACGAGCTGCGCATACTGAGCCTGGAGCTGCAGAGCATGCCCAAGGATCCGCACGTAAGGTTCGGACATCTCAGCTGCAACCCCTACCGCTCGGTGTGCACCATATCCTCACACGACATGCCAACACTGCGCCAATGGTGGGACGAAGACTGGAACCGCACGCAAGAATACTATAACACCATGCTGCACCGCAGTGGTCCCGCACCTCACCCACTGCCCGGATGGCTGGCACGCGACATCGTGAGCAGACACCTCACCTGCCCGTCTATGTTGTGCATACTGAGCATTCAAGACTGGATGAGCATCGACGACAAACTGCGGCTGGCAGATGCCAACGCCGAGAGAATCAACATCCCGGCCAACCCCAAGCACTACTGGCGATACAGAATGCATGTGAACATAGAGGATCTGATAGCCAACAACGACTTCACGTCCAACATCAAGGAACTGGTTTACGAAGCAAGCAGATAACATTATTATTCATAGCCCGCAGCAAGCAACATGCCTGTTGCGGGCCATTGCACACATAGAAACATGAATATCAAACTTTTATCATTAGCCGCATTGCTGCTGCCGGTGGCTATGCAGGCACAGACAGTAAAGTCGCCTAACGGCAATGTCGTGGTGAGCTTCTCACTCTCGCCGAGCGGACAGCCCACCTACGAAATGACCTACAAGGGCAAAACGGTGGTAAAACCCAGCCATCTGGGCCTGGAACTGGCCAAGGACAAGCATGCGTCAAAGGGTCTGCAAGAGACAAGCCTGATGGACGGATTCAAGGAGACGGCATCAAAGACAACCACATTCGATGAGACGTGGAAGCCCGTGTGGGGCGAAACGTCTACCATACGCAACCACTACAACGAGCTGGAAGTAGACCTGAACCAGCCATCATCAAGCCGTAACATCATCATACGCTTCAGAGTGTATGACGAGGGCATGGGCTTACGCTATGAATTTCCACAACAAGAGGCACTCAATTATTTTCTCATAAAAGAAGAACACACACAGTTTGCCATGGCCGGAGACCACACGGCATGGTGGATACCGGGCGATTATGACACACAGGAGCAGGAAACACAACAGACCAAACTGTCTGAAATAAGAGGCCGCTTTCATGATGCGGTGAACTGGGGCAACTCTTCCGTAGCCGTATTCTCGCCTACAGGCGTGCAGACAGCATTGCAGATGAAGACCGACGACGGACTTTACATCAACATTCACGAGGCAGCATGCGTGGACTATGCCACCATGCACCTGAACCTGAACGACACCACCATGACCTTTGAGTCATGGCTCACGCCTGACGCTACGGGTCTGAAAGGGTGCATGCAAACACCTTGCAAGACGCCATGGAGAACCGTGATGGTGAGCGACGACGCCCGCGACATGCTCGCTTCACACCTCATTCTGAACCTCAACGAGCCTTGCAAGCTCACAGACACATCGTGGATACACCCCATGAAGTACTGCGGCGTGTGGTGGGAGATGATTGTAGGACGTAATTCGTGGAACTATACCGATGAATATCCGTCTGTTAAGCTCGACCAAATAGACTGGACCAAGGTGAAGCCCAACGGCCGCCACGGCGCCAACACAGCCGACGTGAAGAAGTATATAGACTTCGCTGCGAAGAATGGACTGTCAGAAGTGCTCGTGGAAGGCTGGAACGTGGGCTGGGAAGACTGGGCCAACAAGTGGAAATGGGATGTCTTCGACTTTGTTACGCCTTATCCCGACTTTGATATCAAGGGTCTGAACGACTATGCACACTCAAAGGGCGTGAAGCTGATGATGCATCACGAAACCAGTTCGAGCGTCATCAACTACGAAAGGCACATGGAGGATGCCTTCAACCTGATGAATAAGTATGGCTACGACGCTGTAAAGAGCGGCTATGTGGGCGACATCATTCCCCGAGGCGACCATCACTTCTCGCAATCGATGAACAATCACTACCTGTACTGCGTGCAGCAGGCTGCAAAGCACCACATCATGGTGAACGCACATGAGGCCACTCGGCCCACCGGACTGTGCCGCACCTACCCCAACCTGGTGGGTAATGAGAGCGCAAGAGGTACTGAATATGAAGCATTTGGCGGCTCAAGGCCAGACCACACCGTGGTGCTGCCCTTCACAAGGCTGCAAGGCGGACCCATGGACTATACTCCCGGCATTCTGGAAACACAGCTCGGAACATGGAGCGACAACAAAAACTACGTGCATACAACACTGTGCGGACAACTGGCACTATACCTGACCATGTACAGCCCCATACAGATGGCGGCCGATCTGCCGGAGAATTACGCCAAGTATGACGATGCCTTCCAGTTCATCAGAGACGTTGCCGTAGACTGGGACGACTCTAAATATCTTGAGGCAGAGCCCGGCGACTACATCACCGTGGCACGTAAGGCAAAGGGAACCAACAACTGGTTCATCGGCGGAAAGTGCGATGAGAACGGCCATAAGTCGGTTATCAGGCTCGACTTCCTTGACAAAGGACGCACGTATGACTGCACAATATATGCTGACGGCAAGAATGCTGACTACAAGAACAATCCTAAATCTTACGTCATCACGCATAAGAAGGTAAAGAAGGGTGACACGCTGAGACTCACAGAAGCTCCCGGTGGCGGCTTCGCAGTATCTCTTCTCACCAAATAAAAAACCTATTCAGATACACAAAAAAGATGAAAAAACATCTCTTGGCATCTATATTCACCATACTGCTGCCCCTTTGCGCCAGCGCGCAAGACATCGATTCGATGTCGATCGACTATACGAACCCGGTGGAATATTCACCCTCGGGCACCACGTTTCTGCTCTTCGCGCCTGAGAACAAGCAGCATGCGCCCATCCTGCGACTCTATCATGAGGGCGTAGGAGGCAAGCCTTTCAAAACCATACGCATGAAGCCTGTGGAGAACTATGGCTGGAAAGCCGAGGTGAAAGGCAACCTGAAAGACCAGTTCTACACCTTCGACGTGTGGGGAACGAAGCGCGACCACAAAGAGACTCCTGGCATATATGCACGCGCCGTGGGTGTGAACGGCGTGCGAGGTGCCGTTATCGACATGAACGAAACCAACCCCGTGGGATGGAAAGACGACCACAGGGTGCCCACCAAGTCGGCTGCCGACCTGGTAATCTACGAGCTGCACCACCGCGACTTCTCCATAGACGCATCGTCAGGACTGGTGCATAAAGGCAAATACCTGGCACTGACAGAGCAGAAAGCCATCAACTATCTGAAGTCGCTGGGCGTGAATGCCATTCACATACTGCCCTCGTTCGACTTTGCTTCGGTGGATGAACAGAAGCCGTTTGAGCCACAATACAACTGGGGATACGACCCTCTGAACTATAATGTGCCCGAGGGCTCCTACTCGTATGATGCCTGTCAGCCCGAAAGACGCATCATGGAGTTCAAGCAAATGGTGCAGGCCCTGCACAAAGCGGGCATTCGCGTCATTCTGGACGTGGTGTATAACCACACGTTCAACATCGAGGGAAGCAGCTTTGAGCGCACTTTCCCTAAGGGGTTTTATCGCTACACCGCCGACGGAAAGCCCAGCAACGGCTCAGGATGCGGCAACGAGACGGCCTCTGAGCGCACCCTGATGCGCCAGTTCATGCTGCAAAGCGTGAAATACTGGGCCCAGGAGTATCACATCGACGGCTTCCGCTTCGACCTGATGGGCGTGCACGACATTGCTACGATGAACGATATACGCGCCGAGCTGAACGCCATAGACCCCAACATATTCGTATATGGCGAGGGATGGAGCGCCGGAACATGCGCCTACCCCACCGAGAAGCTGGCCATGAAAGCCAACATGCAGCAGCTGAAGGGCATAGCAGCGTTCTGCGACGACATGCGCGACGCCCTCAGAGGTCCTTTCTCTGACGATAAGAAGGGCGCCTTTCTGGCCGGCATACCCGGTGAGGAAGAGAGCCTGAAAGCCGGCATAGCAGGCATGATAGACCATCCGCAAGTGGACTACAGCAAGGTGAACTACAGCAAAAAGGCATGGGCCAGCGAGCCCACACAGATGATTTCCTACGTGAGTTGCCACGATGATATGTGCCTGACCGACCGCTTGCGCGCTGAGATGCCGGGCATAACAACCGATGAACTCATTCGTCTCGACTGTCTGGCACAGACGGCTGTGTTCCTCTCTCAGGGCGTTCCGTTCATGCTGTGCGGCGAGGAAATGCTCCGAACCAAGCAGGGCGTGCACAACTCCTTCAACTCTCCCGACTCTATCAATCACCTGGACTGGAACAACCTCAAGCGCTATCCGCAAGTGTTCAGCTACTATCAGCAACTCATCAAGCTGCGCCACGACCACCCGGCATTCCGCTTAGGCTCGGCGCAACTGGTGCGCAAGCATCTTGAGTTTCTACCCGTAGAGAGCCCGTGTCTGGTAGCTTTCAGACTGAAAGAGCACGCAGGAAACGACCAATGGAACAACATCATCGTCATACTCAATGGCAACAAAGAGGCCAAGACAGTGAGCGTGCCGCAAGGCAACTACACCGTGGTGGCCTGCGATGGCAAGATTGACCAAGCAGGACTTGACAGCGTGCAGTCAGACAAGGTGATCGTTGACGGACAATCAGCACTTATTTTACACGACTAATATGAAGAAATTATTTGCAACCATAGGCTTATTGCTTTTTTTCATGGCAATGAACGCTAAAGTAGACATAACAAGAATAGAGCCAGAAAACTGGTTCGCGGGCATGAAGAACCCGCAGGTGCAGCTCATGGTGTACGGACATAACATCCGTGAGGCACAGGTATCGACCGACTATCCGGGCGCGAAGATCGACTCGCTGGTGCGACTCGACTCGCCCAACTATCTTCTGATATACATCAATCTCAACGGTGCTCAGCCCGGAAACATGCCGCTCACCTTCACCCAAGGTGGCTCGAAGAAACGCGTGATGTATGCCATCAAGCCGAGAACCATGCAGGGCGAAGACCGCAAAGGCTTCACCAATGCCGACGTGCTGTACATGCTCATGCCCGACAGATTTGCCAATGGCAACCCGAAAAACGATGTTGTGAAGGGTATGCGCGACGAGTTGTGCAACCGAAACGAGCCCAGCCTGAGGCACGGAGGCGACATCGAGGGCATCAGACAGCACCTGGACTACTTCAAGGAGCTGGGTGTGACGGCGCTGTGGTTCACTCCGCTGCTTGAAAACGACCGCCCTGCCGACGAGGGAAAGTACAGCACGTATCACGGCTATGCCACTACCAACTACTATCGTGTTGACCCACGCTTCGGGACCAACGACGATTACAAGGCATTGGTGAGCGAAGCGCACCAAAAGGGCCTCAAGGTGGTGATGGACATGATATTCAATCACTGCGGCGACTACCATCCATGGAAGCTCGACGCGCCCAGCAAAGACTGGTTTAACAACCCCAATTACGGTCTGCAAACAAGCTATAAGCTCACGCCCGTGCTCGACCCGTATGCCAGCAAGGTAGACATGAGAGAGACGGTAGACGGCTGGTTCGTCAAGTCGATGCCCGACCTGAACCAGCGCAACCCACACCTGATGCGCTACCTGATACAAAACAGTGAGTGGTGGATAGAGACAGTGGGCATCGACGGCATACGTATGGACACCTATCCATACGCTGATCGCGACGCCATGGCACTGTGGATGAAGACGCTCAACGACGAATATCCCAACTTTAACACCGTTGGCGAAACGTGGGTTACCGAACCTGCCTACACGGCAGCATGGCAGAAAGACTCTAAACTGAGCAAAACCAACAGCAACTTGAAGACTGTGATGGACTTTGCGTTCTTTGACAGGCTCTCAATGGCTAAGCATGAGGAGACCGACGACTGGTGGAAAGGACTCAACAGAATATATAATG